>Ga0207108_1083_pt1 | contig 17454 bp, 12 predicted proteins | sample Alteio_BWMinHeat_76_FD_153562 | JGI IMG/M metagenome (GOLD analysis project Ga0207108, IMG submission 153562) | Enriched cells from forest soil in Barre Woods Harvard Forest LTER site, Petersham, Massachusetts, United States -... | ecosystem: Environmental > Terrestrial > Soil > Temperate forest >...
GACACGCCCGTGGTAGGTCGCTGGTAACAACAAGAGAGCACTACATGTGCGCCAGATGTGGGTCGTGGACCGAGCTGCTTCGCATCGGATTAGAATACCGGCTTGAGGATCATCGCTCAATATCAGAGAACCGGCGGTCTGCCCGCTCCGCTTCTTGCTTTCACAGTCCGCCGTTGCATTTCATCGGATTCTTTCTTGCTTCGTAGTCGCTTCAAAGCCTCGCGGGTGCTTCGATGTCCTGCGGTTCGATTGTGACAGCGTTGCTACGGCACGGGCGCCTTGGCGTTGGTGGATTCCTGCAATGACGATAACCATTCCGAAGTGACGCTGCCCTGCCGCCAAGCTGGTAAGCCAATGGAACTGCCCCAGGCTTGGCGCCGGATCGAGCGGGAGCGACTACACATCGTCTTGGGACCGGGTTTCACGTCATTCTGCGTCGGCACGTGTCGATCTCAGGATCGTCTTCGACGGGTTCCAGCCAGAGCCTACGGGCTTCATTCCGTGGTATACTGCCAATTCGGCACTTCTCGTGAACCCCTAGATCAACGCCGTAAGGAGTGGCATCCCCGTGTGGAATGGTGATTATCGATTTTTGTTGCGCAATCTGGTAGCGAAGGATTTCAAAGTCAGGTACCGAAACATGTCACTAGGGGTGTTATGGTCCTTGCTCAATCCATTAGTCATGCTGGCGGTCTACTTGTTCGTTTTCGCCAAGATCTTTAAGACCACCGCCATTCCCCATTTCGCTTTGTACATCCTAAGTGGAGTGATCCTATTCAATTTCTTCAATCTGGCCTGGATCGTAGGCACCTGCTCCGTGGTGGACAATGCGAACCTGATCAAGCGAGTTCCGGTGCCGCGCGAAATTGTTCCGTTCGCCAGCGTGCTGTCCAACTGTCTGCACTTGGCGATTCAACTGGCTCTACTGCTGGTTGCGGTGATCATGAGCGGGTTGGGCGTCAATATTTATTGGTTCTACCTGCCGATCATCTGGGCGCTAGGGATCCTCTTCATCTTCGGTATTTCGCTGATTACCGCCGGACTCCACGTATACTTGCGCGATACCCGCTATGTTGTCGAATCGTTCTGCCTCATCGTGTTTTGGTTTACGCCCATTTTCTATCTGCTCTCGTTCGTTCCTGAGCAGTACCGAGCTCTCTACATCTGGAACCCCATCGCGGCCTTGATCATTGCCACGCGCAGCGTCTTGTTGGATGGGCAGGCTCCCGCAATGGACGTTATGGTCAAGTTCACCCTCGTCTCAGTCGGCGCTTTGGCCCTGGGTATGTTCCTGTTCCGGCAAATGAAGTCGCGTTTTTACGATTACTTATAGTCAACATGAATATCATTACGGTCAACGACGTTTCTAAGACCTTCCGCCGGAGGGGAGGCCGCAAGCTGCTGCGAGATTACCTTCGGGACCAATTCCGCGGTAGGAACGAGGGTGAGGTTTTTTATGCCTTGAAGCATGTTTCATTCACGATAGCCACTCAAGAAAGCGTTAGCATTATCGGTGCGAACGGCGCGGGCAAGAGTACCCTTTTGAGCCTTATCGTGGGACTTGCCAAACCAGACGAGGGTTCCGTAGAAGTGAACGGCCGTATCGCCGCCCTTTTGGAGCTGGGTTCCGGGTTCCATCCGGAACTAACCGGTACTGAGAACGTATTCCTGAACGCCGCCCTGCTGGGGTTTAATGAAAAGCAAACAAGGGAGATGCTTGGCGCGATTGTTGAGTTTGCCGAGCTCAGCGAATCGATGGACCAGCCCTTGCGGACGTATTCGACAGGAATGCTCATGCGGCTGGCATTCTCCGTAGCCGTGCACGTGGAGCCCGCGATTCTGATCGTGGATGAAGTCCTGGCTGTTGGCGATTTGGCATTTCAGGAGAAGTGCGTTCGTAGGATTCAAACGCTGCGCCAGGAAGGCCGTACTCTGATCTCGGTGACACACGCACCCGGCGTCATGTTGACATGCGATAGGACCATCTGGCTGCACCATGGCGAGGTGATCATGGACGGCCCGTCTTCAGAAGTCGTCCCGGCGTACGTGAGCTATATGGCCGCGCCTCAAACCGGTGTGCCGTTGCCAGCAGTGAAACCGGTGTTCAACACGGACACGATGCGCCCGCGAGCCGAGGCGAGGGCAAAAAGGGCAATGGTGTAGCTGCGATCTCGTCATCGCTTTCACTGCTAGGAGCCCATTCGCGGAATGGAACAGGAAAGTCAGTTGGGCCGGTCCTTAAGCGGACTGCGCGGCGTGCGCTCAGTATTGGTCTTGGGCTCTTCCGCAGGTTTGTTGAAGGCGTTACAAAGCGCCGGCCTGGAAGCTGAGGGCAGTGCTTGGCATGAAGTCGCGCTGGTTTCGGCGTTGCGCACGTACGATATCGTGCTGTGCCTGGGCGCACCCAATCTAACGCCAAAGCAGTGCGCCGTAATTACCATTGCCCTGGCGCCGCGATCGGGGCGGATTCTCTTCTCATCCGGCCCGGATGCCGTTTGTGCCGTATGGTTGCGGGCGTTTCTAGAGGCGGGATATGGTCCGGACCTGGCTCTTGATGTACAGTGGGCGGGCACTGGCGCGGTATTGCTTAGGGCTGGCAGCACGGATCTTGACCAGGCGGCAATTCTCGCGGAGCTTCTTCACCTCCGCTCCCGGCTCATGGATGGCAATTCCCCGGACCCTTCGATCGACATCGACTTAGCCGCGCGTTATGCCGAGGTGGAGCGCGCTATCCAGGACACTCGCGCGTTAACCGAGCGGTTGAGCCACACCGTCCATGCCATGGCACAGAGCCGGATCTGGCGGACCTTGGCGGCCGTCGGTGGATGGGTTCTCAGCGTCCAGAGGATCGGCGGCCGTCTGCTGGGACGCACGGCGCCGCTACCGCGCGACCCGGAACCGGCGCCGCTACCGCGCGACTCGGAACCGGCGCCGCTACCGCGCGACCCGGAACCGGCGCCGCCCCCCGAGACGGACGCACACAAAGAATGCGACGTAAGAGTGCATTGCGACGAGCCGGATAGCAAAGTACTGCAAGCTCTGCTCCAGACGGGGATTCGCGGCACGTTGCGCGTAGAGGGTTGGGCCGTATCGGACTACAACATCAGCCGCGTGGAACTCAAACTCGGCGATCTACCCTCGGTACAGGCACGAATTGGATTATACCGGCCGGACCTGAAATCGCGGTTTCCAACGCTTGCCAACGCAGGCCGGGGAGGATTCATCGGCCATGTGGATACCGCTCCGCTGCCCAATGGCAGGCACACGCTGACGATTCGTGCATTCGACATACAAGGCGGGACAGCGCACCTGGAATTACCGTTAACCGTCGACCACATTCACGGTTACGCGAATGACTACGATCGCTGGATTGAGGATTTTGAGAAAAAAGCGCTGGAGCAGATTGAACACAAGCAACAGACGCTTCTGCGCCGGCCGCTCATCAGCATCATCGTACCGGTGTATCGAACACGAGCCACCATTCTGGAGAAGACGGTCCGCTCGGTGCTGAATCAAAGCTATCCGGAATGGGAACTCTGCATGGCCGACGATTGCTCACGATCGCCTGAAGTCGATGCGATTCTGGAACGCTATTCGGCTTCTGACACCCGTGTCAAGGTGGTCAGACTGCCCGAGAACCGGGGTATTTCCGCCGCTTCCAACGCCGCCCTGGCAATGGCCACTGGAGAATTCATCGGCCTGCTTGATCATGACGATGAACTGGCTCAGGACGCGCTACTGCATGTGGCGGACGCGCTAAATCGCCAGCCCGATACGGACTTGGTCTATTCCGACGAAGACCACATCGACGAAAACGGTCATCGATCCGACCCGTTCTTTAAGCCCGATTGGTCCCCGGACCTCATCTTGGGCGAGAATTACGTATGCCACTTCCTGTTGCTGCGGACCAGTCTCTGTCGTGAACTGGGCGGATTCCGAAGCCAAACCGATCTTAGCCAGGACCACGATATTGTTTTGCGCGCCAGTTTAAGGACCCGGCGGATACTCCACATCCCCAAGATTCTCTACCACTGGCGCACCAATGTATCCATGGACGAGCGGGCATCGGATGCCCATCGGCAGCGGGCACTGGAGACATCACGGCGTGCCGTAGAGGACCACCTGACGGCTATGGGAACACCCGCAATTGTAGTGCCAGGGGCGGTGTCGCAGCGTTGGCGTGTGCGATACCCGATCCCCGCCGAACAATCGGTCCGTATTCTGGTGTCGTGCGGCGGCAACCTCAATCTGTTGAAACTCTGCCTCGCTGATCTTGCGGAGAAAACCGATTTTCGCCCTTTTCAGGTCTCGGTAATCGACAATTCGCGAGGAGCTGAGGTGGCTGACTTCGTGACGAGCTGGTCCGCCGGTGGCCGAAGAGCCGGCTACGTGGATTACCGGAACAGACCTTTCAATTACTCCGCCATGAACAACTTGGCGGCTCGAAATGCGCAAGAGCCATTACTCCTGTTTCTGAACGACGATGTTTCGATGATTCATGCCGACTGGCTGACCGCCATGGTGGAGCTCGCGTCGAGACCGGAGGTCGGCGCCGTCGGAGCCAAGCTCTTGTTTCCGGACAATACCATTCAGCATGCCGGAGTGGTTGTAGGAATTTTTGGCACTGCCGGTCATGTTTTCAAGAAAACTTTCGCTGAGGATCGTGTCTATTTCGATTTTCCCGATCTCATCCGCAACGTCAGCGCGGTGACCGGCGCGTGCATGATGGTTCCTACCGAGAAGTTCTGGGCATGCGGTGGCTTTGACGAGGAAGGGCTCCCGGTCTCGTACAACGACGTCGATTTGTGCCTTAAGTTGGGCCAAACAGGCTACCGCATCCTCTACACTCCCCACGCACGGCTTTATCACCATGAGGCGGTGTCCAAGAGCGCCGTGGACAGAAATCCTCTCCCGGCCGAAATCATGCTGTTCAAGGCACGTTGGAAGCACGTGATCGAGTGCGACCCGTTCTACAACCCCAATCTGACGCTGGATGCCGAAGATTACTCATATCGCAAGCGCCCCGTTTGAATCCTGCCATGCACTTCGCGCTGTACCGCCCATATGGAATACTATATAGAACGATGACAGGAATCGTCTACGTGCGAAATCTGATCGCTCAGTACCCCAGGGAACAGGCTATGGCGCTCGTGATCGGACCGGAGTGGAAGGGCCTTTGGTGTCCTGGTGCCTGAGATTCTGGTGGCAGCGGAATTGAAACCCGATCGCCACCTCATCGATGTGGGCTGCGGGGCAGGCCGACTGGCCCATACACTGGATGTAGCGCGGTACGTTGGCACCGACATCGTTCCAGAGCCGATCGCCTATTCACCCGAGATCTGCGGCCGGCCGAATTGGCGTTTTGAAGTGGCAGACCCGATCGCCATCAGTCTGCGTGTTGCGAAAGCTTTGAGCCACCAAGCCCTGCTACCCCGATGAATTCCTTTCTCATCGCACGGCCTATTCATGAAGACCTCTGTTTTGACGAATTGCATGTTCACGATTGCGGCCTTTTGCAAATCACCGGCTGGCAGAGACATCGATCCACGACACCGCTGTCACTGCTTTCGATTCGCGTCAATCTCCTCCCCCGTCCATTGCTCCAAAATTATCGTTATCGACGAGACGATGTTCCAGACTCTTTGCCCAGTGGAATCTGTTTGGAAGTTGACCTCGGCGCCGAGGTAGTCCGGTCGGTGGAAGTGATGTGGGAGAATGTCCCGATTTTCTTAGCGCAAGGGCTCGAAATCCGATGCCAGGAACCGCATTATTCCCATCTTCGCTTTACCGACCAAGTTTTGGGGCGCGACGGCATTTATGGTTTTGGTCCCCCTAATCCCAATGTTCACCCGGACGTAGCGGCCATGGCCTTGCGCTTGCGTCCGCCTGTGCTGGACTTTGGTTGTGGGATCGGTGTCTTGATTCGTATCCTGCGGTCTGCCGGCATCGAATCCTACGGCATCGAATTGGAGAGGCCGGGAATTACAGAGAACCTGCCCGAGGACGTGCGCCCATACATCACACTTTATGGAGGACAATTCCCCATCCCGTTCCCGGACAAAGCCTTTGCCTCGGTAGTATGCTCGGAGGTGTTAGAGCACATTCCGGACTACGAACGCGCAGTCCAGCAGATCGCCAGGGTGTGCCGGGGACAACTATTCTTGACCGTACCGGACGTTAGCGTGATCCCTTTGCTGCACAAACACAATGTGGTTCCCTGGCACCTTCTGGAGTCGACGCATGTTAACTTCTTTAACCAGACCAGCCTCGAGAAGTTGCTGAAGCGGTACTTTCAATCCGCTCTTCTCTTTCGACTGGGTTCCTGTTCCATCAATGAGACGCCCTATAGGGAGTCTCTGGTGGCGCTATGTTCCATCGAGTGATCGATCGGCGAGTCACCCCTTGCCACGGACCGGGGACCGGGATCAATCGACAGACGGAACCTGCGACTGCATGCTAAACTACATTGGAGCACAATCCAGGCCAAGCTGGGATCGAGAATCGTGAACCGCAACAACCGGCGTGTTTCTAACCACGAAGTCATGCGTTTACGGCAGCGCGTCGAAGCGATTCAGACCGAGCTGGCTCGATTGTACGTTGAACTCACTGAACCCGCAAATGTGAGGTTCATCACCCGATTCAAGACAGCCCTTCACGATTTGCGAGCGCGCATCGGGAGCCGAGTTAAGTTGTTCTGCGAAGACCCCGCGGACGGAGCGGAAGCACGACTTGGAGAAGCCGTGCGTTTCCGCGGATGGGCTCTCGGGCAAGCCGGTATCTCCGCCGTGGAGATCCAGGTTGACGAGCACCCATCTATTCCGGTCCTGTACGGCAAGGAGCGGTTGGATGTGCGAGACGCTTTCGCTGGTGTACCCAACGCGCAGAACTCGGGGTTCGAATTCGAATGGGACACCGAGGGGTACGCACCAGGACCGCACAATATTGTGATTCGGGCGCGGAGCCTCGATGGACGCGTTGCTCAGTTAAAGAGGCGCATCGCATTGAGCCGGGTAGCGGATTTTCGGATATACTGCGACGAGCCGGCCAGGACTGTCGAGCATGCTCCAGAGTCGAAACTGCTGATTCGCGGTTGGTGCGCGGCCGGATCGCCAATCGCTCGTGTGGAGTTCGGCATTGACGACGGACCAGTGAGGGAACTGGCTTATGGACATCCTCGTCCTGACGTGCACAAGTCCTCACCGGAATACCCGCTTGAGTGTGGCTTTCGAGGTGAAGCTGGCTGTCTGACTCCTGGAGAGCATCGGCTGACCATCGCGGCCCGAACCCGCAACGGCGATACGGCAGTGTTGAAGCAGAATTTCTTCGTCAGATCCATGGATGACGAAGTCCGGTTGCAGTGCGACTATCCAGTGACACGCGGTTGCCAGTCCGTTCGGGACGTGCTTCAATTTCGAGGCTGGGCTCTGGCCTGGTCGGGCATCGAGCAGGTGACTGTTCAAATCGGGGACATGCCTCCGTCCTTCGCGTCCTTTGGACTGCCGCGTCCTGACGTCGCTAAAGATTTCGGGATCTTTTCACAAGCCGAGCGTAGCGGCTGGCGATTTTTCTGGGATACAACCGCCGTGCCGGAAGGCCGGTATGAGGTCCGCATCACCGCAACGGCCCTCAGCGGTGCGAGTGCCACGATCACAACGCCTCTTCTGGTCGACCAGACCTGCGACGCGGAGTACAGCCAGTGGATCGCCGAGAACGAGCCAACGCCGGAAGAGAAGCTGTCGATGGCCGCCGAGATCGACTCTTTCGAACGGCGCCCCAAGATCAGCATCGTCGTTCCGGTCTATAAGACACCCCAGGATCTGCTGGCGCGATGTATCGATTCGGTCCTGGCACAGATTTATCCCGAATGGGAATTATGCCTGGCGGATGACGGATCGAACGATCCGCAACTCACACAACTTCTCGAGAGCTACGGGAGGCGTGACGCCCGCATTCGCGTAACCACACTGGAGAAGAATCTCGGCATTTCCGGTGCCACTAATGCCGCATTGCGGATATCCACAGGCGATTACATTGGTTTTCTGGACTCCGATGACGAACTGGCCGATTTCGCGGTATGGGAAACGGTAAAGGCAATCGACAAGGATCCCGCTACGGATCTGCTCTATTCCGACGAGGACAAGATCGATGAGAAGGGGCGGCGCTATGACTGGTTCTTCAAACCGGAATGGTCGCCCGAGCTCTTCTTGTCGTGCAATTACCTCTGTCACTTCATCGTGATCCGGCGGTTGGTCGTCGACCGGGTAAAGGGCCTGGACGAAAGCTATCGTGGGGGCACGCAGGATTACGAGTTCCTCCTCCGTGTCATTCAGTGCACCACCAACATCAAACGGATTCCGAAAGTCCTGTATCACTGGCGCGCTGTCGAGGGATCCACTGCCAAAACGGCCGCCGAGAAGCCCGAGGCGGGTCTTAACGGCCAGCGCGCACTGTCGGAATATATGTCGCGGAATCACCCAGGCGCGACCGTCGAACAGGTCGCGTCTTGCCGTTATCGGGTCCACTACCTGATCGAATCATTCCCCCGTATCGATATCATTATGCCAACCGGTGGTAAAATGGATCTACTCCATCGGGCAGTTGAGGACATCCTTGAGAAAACCGCATACTCATCGTTCGAGATCGTCCTGATCGATAACTCCTCCAAAAATCACGTCGAGCAGTATGCCCGCACCATGGCTTCAAACGGTGCTCCAATTCGGCACATGGATTGGCGTCACAAACGGTTCAACTTCTCGGCGATGAACAATGAGGCCGTACGGCAATCCACTGCCCCTTACGTGCTATTTCTGAACGACGACATGACGATCGAGACCGGTGAGTGGCTCTCCGCGATGTTGGAACACGCGCAGCGGCCGGAGATCGGCGCCGTAGGCGCTCAATTGTGGTATCCTCATGACGCCATCCAGCACGCGGGCGTGGTCATGAGCCTTTTTGGCAACTGCGGCCACGCTTTCAGGGGGTTACCCGTTACACCGTTAGGCTCCGGCCATTACTATGATTTTCCATGGTTAACACGGAATTGTTGCGCTGTTACCGCGGCCTGTATGCTCATCGGACGGAACAAGTTTTGGCAAGTTCACGGTTTTGACGAAGAGAAACTCTCGGTTGCATTTCAGGACGTGGATCTATGCCTGAACCTTCTGGAGAAAGGCTATCTCAACGTTTACACACCCTATGCCATCCTGTACCACTACGAATCCGCAACGAAGGCCGAAAAGTTGCCGAATCGAGTCGAGGACCACTTTATGAAGCGCAAGTGGATGCGCTACATAGAGGATGACCCTTACTACAGCCCCAATCTGACTCGCGACGATGAGCACTACCGCCTCAGGCTGCGGCACTCTCGGATTTAATCCTGGCTGGCAACTATCGCGAAGCATGGTCCATGCGGATGGTCAGGCACTTCAAAAGCGATATCGACGTTCTTAAATCCGAAATGTGCGAGGGCGTCGAGAATCGACTGCCTCGTGAGCCAAGCGCAGGAAGGCGTTGAGCCGCCACAGAACCCCGCCCAGTTCAAGCCGAGGTCGACGTCGTAGCTGTAGGCGTGCAGTTCGTACTTTAGGCCGTCGTATTCCAGATGTTGAGCGGGGCCGAACCGGTTACTGATCGCCTGGTTCTGCTCGATCAAAGCCGAGTCGTGGTAGTGTGTCCACAGATATGCGCTGCGACAACGTCGCGAAATATCGCGCAAGAGCTGGACAGGTTCCGTCATGTGATATAGCACGCCGCTGGCGAAAATGACATCGAACTGCTGCTCGTCCGAGACGAGGAATGCCCGGAAGTCGCCATGTAGGAAACGTACGTTTTTCAGGTCAAGGATTTCCTTAACGATCAGGCAGCGCAAGAAAGCGTTGGTGTTGGATTCGACGGCTAGCACCGACATCGCACCCGCGCTCTGCAACATATACGAGTGCCCCCCTTCAAGAGGTCCGAGTTCCAGCACCGTTTTGTCCTGGACGCCTCCAAGCTTTTCAATAGCCCAAGCCGCTCTGGGATCTTCGAAAAGGGGGATTGAACCGGCAGTCAATCCTTGACCGCTGCCGGGTAGCAACGAGGTCCACTGACCCTCGAAGATGTCAAGGGCGTTCTGGTGACTAGGAGCTGACGTGATGTAGCGATCGAGGACATTGCCAATTGCTTTACTAGGTCCTGACATCGCTCCTATTTTCTCCTCCTTCAATTTCGGGACCGCGCTGCAAATCACCAAGTATGCTCTGCGGCAACTGCGCGAAATATCAAACAAGTGGCGGACAGGGTCCGTCATGTGATAGAGGACGCCACTGGCGAAGATGACATCCAAACTGCCGCCCGTTCGAGGCCAGAAAGGGCCGGAAGTCGCCGCGGAGGAAGCGTACTTTCTCTAAGCCAAGGATTTCCTTAACGATTAGCCGGCGCAAGAAAGCATTGATGTTGTTTTCCAGAGCGACCACGGGCTCGGCACCGGCGTTCTCCAACATATACGAATGGCCCCCTTCAAGGGGTCCCAGTTCCAGCGTCGTCTGGTCCTGGACGCATCCCAGTCTTTCAAACGCCCAGGTCACTCTTGTATCCTCGAAAAGTGGGTCGAACCGGCAGTCAATCCCTGACCGCCTCCAGGCAGGCGCGATGTCCACTGACCCTGGAAAATATCGAGAGCATTCTGGTGACCGGGAGCCAGCGTTATGTAGTGATCAAGGACATTTGCCATGTGATGCCGCTCCTCAGTTGCCGCGCGTAGTCGCGCCCGATAGTCAACCAGCGACCTACCACGGGCATGGCTCGTGGCGAGCCCCATGGGATATACTTGTCTGCACTGGTTCCGTTCCAAGTGAAGCTCGCGTTGTAGTCGAACAACCATAGCGTCGTAGCTGATCCGCGGGTCCCTACCTTCGTCGTGCCCGATCCGTTCCAGTTTGAGGCGATGAACAGCTAGAATTTTGACTACCGTAGGTTTGGCCCCCCAAAACAGATCTGTATCTATTTGATTCTATTGGTCGAGGCGGCCAGGCTCGACTCGCGACCCCCTGCGGCCAAGGCAGGCAGTTTTCTCCTGTACGGTCACAACAACCCTTTTATAATCAAGGTGTTAGCTAGCAAGGATCTAGCACTCCCAAAAACGCCTGTGGTCGATTTTGTAGCTGATTAAAACCTCACAATACTACAAACCGGCCGGTCATGTCAAAAGAGGGCCGATGGTCCAGCAGACGTCAGTCTGACATCTCAGTCTGCTTGCCATCGCAGGCACTGAAGGCATATGATGATCGTCAATGTCCGGCCCGGGACAGGAATGTATCCTGCGGTCGATGGCAATCTGCCCGAGTCGCAGTTGGAGTTCTCGTGCCACAAGAGACCGAACGTTCAAGTGATCCAATGAAACGACGCGATTTCATCCGCCAGACCGCCGGAGTCTCCGTCCTCGCCCAGACCGCCGCCGCACAACAACGACCCCAGATCGCCGACAAGTTCATCGGCATACAAATGGGGCCCCACAGCCTGCTCGACGAAGGCATTGACCGCTGCCTCGACATGATCCAGGACACGGCCGCTGTAAACGCAGTGCTGGTATACAGCCAGACGTACCACATGGAGATGCGCCGGCCGCTGCAGACTCTCGCGCAGGACCACGGCGTTCCGGTGAAAGAGATGCGCGGCCGCAAGCTGCCGCTCGTCTGGATGAAGCCCCACGACGACTACTATTCCGGAGCCGTCCTTCGTCATGAGAAGATCGACGCCTCCTATGAGTACGCCGATCGCGACTTGTTCGCGGAGCTGGTGGAGCCGATGAAGAAGCGGCGAATGAAGCTGTACGCGCGCATCCTCGAAGGTTCGGGGCCGATTGCGATGCGATCGATTGCGAATTTCTCGAGTGTGCTGATACACGACGTCTATGGCCGCCCGCATCCCATCGCCTGTTGGAACAACCCGAACTACAAGAACTGGTGGATCTCGACCGTCGAAGATATGTTCCGAAGCTACCAACTGGACGGCCTCCAATGGGGCGCCGAACGCCACGGCCCCTTGATGAATGTGCTCCTGAACGGCACGCCGCCATTCTGTTTTTGCGAGCACTGCCAATCCAGATGCCGCCTGCAGGGCATCAACGTCGAGCGCGCACGCAAAGGGTTCGAGGAGCTGTACGTTTCAGTTCGCGCTCTCCAGCAGGGCAGTCCGAAACAGGGCGGCGTCTTTACCGGACTCTTGCGGATTCTCTTACGCTATCCGGAAGTGCTGGCGTGGGAGTACCAATACCGCATGTCCCGCGAGGAGATGGCGCAGGCGATCTACGGCACCGTGAAGAGTATCAAACCGGATGCGCAGGTCGGCTGGCATGTGGACCATCAACAGTCGAGTTGGGACCAGGTCTATCGCGCCGAGGTGACTTACGGTGAGATGGCCGCGTACTCCGACTTCATCAAGCCGATCGTGTATCACGACATTCTCGGGCCTCGCATCCGTTGGTGGTACCTCGACCGCCTCCAGAAGACGGTGCTGAGCGAAATTCCCCTCGATGAATCGTTGAACCTCTACTACGCGTTTTTCGGCTACGACAAGAGCACCGAACCATCGTTGGATCGGCTCGACACGACGGGCTTCTCACCGGACTACGTCTATCGCGAGACGAAGCGCACCGTCGTCGAGACCGGCGGCAAAGCGAAAGTGTACCCGGGGATCGGTTTCGACGTGCCCTGGAACGGCCAGCACTATCCAAGCGATCCCGAAAGAGTTCGCCAGGCGATCCTAAAAGGCTTCGAGGCGGGAGCCGACGGCATCCTCCTCTCCCGCGAATACGATGAAATGCGCCTTGCCAACCTAAAAGCCGCCGGCCGCGCCGTTCGGGGCGCTTGATCGCTGAGTTTCGATTACAATTCTTCTTGAGCGACGATTGGAAGAAACTCCTCGACGATGTGGGCTGGGCCATCCTGAACGAGCTCCAACAGAACGCCCGCGTCTCCTTCGCCGAACTGGGCCGCCGGGTTGGCTTGTCCACTCCGGCGGTACTCGAGCGGGTTCGGCGGATGGAGGAGACGGGTATCATCCTCGGCTACCACGCCGAGCTGGACGGCCATAAAGTTGGCATGCCGCTCACCGCTTTCATCCGCCTGAGCGTCACCGGCAATCTCCTGCAACGTGTGATCGCAATCGCGGAGAAGCTCGATGAGGTGCTCGAGTGCCACCGTGTGACAGGCACTGACTCTTTTGTCATCAAAGTCGGCGTGTCTTCGGTCGAACACCTCCAGGAGCTGTTCGATAAGTTTTCTCCCTACGTAGCGACTACCACGTCGATAATCCTGTCATCGCCCGTGACGCGCCGAATGATTGTGCGTGCGCCGAACAACAAGAAGCCGTCGAGGCCAAAGAGGTCTCGCGGCCTTAATTCATAATGCAGATGAGCCTATCCTCCTCATGAGCTTCGCTTGCCGCTTCTTCCTGACGAACAAAGCGTCTTGAACTCCACTGCCTCCCGGCGTTAGCATTCCTACACGTATTTAAGACTCGTTACAGGGGGAAACATGCGTAAGATTGTTCGTTCTTTGCTGTTGGCCGCAATCGCTTGCGCCCAATTCGCCTACTCACAGGGAACCACGGGTGAGATCCATGGAACCGTCCTCGATCCCACGAGCGCACTTGTACCGGGCGTCTCACTAAAATTGAGGGACGTTTCAACAGGACTTGAGAAAACCTCTACATCCGACTCGTCGGGAGCGTTCATTTTCCTCAGTGTACAAGCCGGCTCCTACCGCTTGACAGCCACGGCGGCGGGGTTCCAGACCGCCATCTACGATGGACTTGTGGTGGATACCGCGCGGACCACCGACATCGTGGTGCAGATGAAGGTCGGAGCGGTCACCGAAACCGTGGAAGTCCAGGCCACGGCGCTGCAACTGGAAACATCTTCGAATCAGATCGCCACAACGGTTTCGAACACCTACATTCAGGAGCTGCCTTTCAACGGCCGCGACATTCTGAACTTCGCGTTGCTAATGCCCGGCTCGCAGACCGCGAACGACCGCAGCGGCCGCAATAGCACCTTCAACGGTCTCCCCAATGCCGCCCTGAATATCACAATCGATGGCGTCAACAACAACTCCCAACGATTCAAGACCGGAGGCACCAGCTTTTTCGAGTTCGCGCCGAGCCGTCTCGACGCGGTCGATGAGATTACGGTATCCACCAGTGGCAGCGGCGCCGAAGCGTCCAGCGAAGGAGCCATGCAGGTCCGCTTCACCACCAAGCGCGGCACCGACACGTATCACTTCAAGGTGTTCGAGCAGTTCCAGAATGAGGACCTCAACGCCAACGACTTCTTCAAGAACATGCGCGGGCAGGCGATCTCCAAGTCGCGCACTCAAAACTTCGGGGGAAACTTCGGAGGCAAGCTGGCGCCGTGGGTGCCCTATCTGAGAAACCGGCTGTTCTTCTTCGCGAACTTCGAGATGTCGCCGGTCCCGGGCAGCGGAGTGCTAACCACAAACGTCCTTACGAAGGATTCACAAGCGGGGAACTTTACCTACAACGGGACGGATGGACACGTTCATACCGTGAACCTTTTGACGGCCGGTGGCGGTACGGCGGACCCTACGATAGCGGCGATGCTGGGCCGGATAAATTCCACGGAGTCAAAGGCTTCGGGTTTTCTTCCCGTCCCCAACCAGCCTTACTATCAAACGATGACGTGGGTTCAACCCTCCAAAACGACGACGATGTGGCCAACCGCCCGGCTCGATTATCAGATCACCCCTAAAGTCGCCTGGCACGGCACCTGGAACCTGCGCAATCAGGTAATCGATGGATCCGCGCCGCCCTATCCCGGCTCCCAATACACCTGGACGAACGGCTACAAGATCACAACCTACGTCGCGACCAACACGGTTGACTGGACCATCCGTCCCAACCTCCTCAACACGTTTACCTTCGGTGTCCAGAGCAATGGCGAATACTTCTATCAAGGAGCGGACCCCCATCAATGGGCGCCGTATGGAAACAAGGTCCTGATCACGCCTGGGGGGACTATCGCAACGGACATTCCCACCAGCGGAAATATCACTCCCTTCATCCGCAACAATCCGGTCTTCGAGCTCTCGGACAATCTGAGTTGGATAAAAGGCAAACACCGGTTTAGCATCGGCGGCAAGATGCTTCACACCAGTTTTTGGGAAACCTCGTTCGGCACAGCCGGCGTACCCAACTACGTTATGGGCATCGCCGCAGGCGATCCGATCACGACGATTCTTCAGAACGCTTTGCCCGCCATCAGCACCACGAACGGCGACCTCACCAACGCGCAGAATCTATATGCGCTGCTCACCGGGCGGCTCAGCAGCGTGAACGTGACCACCAACGTCGATGAGAATACGCACCAGTATGCAGAGTTTGCGCCGGTCACGCAACGCTTCGCGTTTACGACGTTCGCTCTGTATTTCCAGGATTCCCACCGCTTGACGCCGCACCTGACGCTCAACTACGGCATCCGCTGGCAATTCGATGGCGTGATTCACAACACCAACGGCATCGACACGTCGCCCGACCCCAGCAGTTTTCTAGGACCTTCGACGGCCTTGTTCCAACCAGGTGTTCTGAACGGAAACTCGAATCCGATATTTCAGTTGACGACGCATCCATATGGGAAAGACTACGTGAATCCGGCTCCGAACTTCGGCTTCGCGTGGAATCCGGCCGGCCGCACCGGCTTGCTAGGCAAGCTGCTAGGCGACGGCAAGACTGTGATCCGCTCCAGCTACCGGATTGCTCAATACGACGAGGGACTGAATGTGATCTCGAACCGGCTTCCCGGCAATCCGGGATCCAGTCAATCCGGCGCTCTGAATCCGGGCGCCCCAGGTTTTACGGCCGGCGGATTGAGCCTCAGTTCCAACATTCCTGCGTTCCCCCTGAACCCCCAGGCGTTCGCTACCACGCTGCCGCAGTCGCTGTTCACGTTCAACACCAGCTCGAACTACATCAACCCGAATCTGGTCTCGCCCTACGTTCAGGATTGGACGTTCGGTATCCAGCGCGAGCTCGCCAGGGGCATGATTCTTTCCGTCAACTACATCGGCAACAAAGCAACCCATCTCTGGCACCAATACAACTACCAGGAAACGAACATCTTCGAAAACGGTTTCCTGCAGCAGTTCATACAGGCGCAGAACAACCTGGCGATCAACGTGGCTAATGGAAAGACCGGCTTCGGCAACAACGGCTTGTCCGGACAAGCGCCGATTCCGATCTTTGAAGCGGCGTTCGGCGCGCTGGGTTCGCAAGGCGCCGTTTCATCCGGCTCGGGATTTACGAACAGTACCTTCATCACCAACCTGCAGCAAGGCGTCGCGGGCACTCTCGCGAATTCGCTCGCCACCAACACGACGTACCTCTGCCGCATGCTCGGCAACAACTTCGCTCCCTGCGCGGCGTTGGGCTACAACGCACCTGGAAAATATCCCATAAACTTCTTCCGGGCAAACCCGTTCGTCAACAACATCAGTTATATCGACGACAACGCCAACACCAACTACAACGCGCTGCAGATCGAGTTTCGAAAAGCGATGAGCCATGGGCTGAGCTTAACCGCGAACTACACGTGGGGGCACACACTGGGGAACATCTTCAACGTCACCAGCCAGAGCGGCCAGACCGAAATGCACACGCTCCGAAACGGGCGGTTGGACTACGGTCCGACGCCTTTCGATATCAGACAGTCGTTCCAAACCTATTGGACCTACGACCTGCCGCTCGGCAAGGGCCGGGCCGTCAACATCAACAATCCGATTCTCGACCGCGCCGTCGGCGGCTTGAGCCTGGGCGCCGTTTGGAAATACACGTCGGGCTATGTGCAACAGGTCACGAGCGGTCGCAATACCGTGAACGTGAACGCTACGAGCACCGCCAGCGGCGTCATACTCGGCAGCGGGCTCACTCCCAGTAAGCTTGCGAACAGCTTGAACACCATCAGCGGCGCGAGCTTTCCGAACCTGATTACGGATCGCGGCATTATTGGGTCGAACGGTCAGGCTAACCCGCAGTTCCTCCTTCCCCCGACTACGCCAGGTGTGTTCGGCCAGTTCCTGTATCTTTACGGGCCCAACAATCTCGGCATGGATATGAGCCTCAGTAAAGAGGTTCGCATCAGGGAGCGCATGAAGGTCGCCTTCCAAATGGAAGCTCTGAATTTCTTGAATCATCCCATCTTCCCGATGGGCAACACAAACCCGACCTCGGCGACCTTCGGGCAGATTACCTCGACCGCCAGCAACCCCAACAACGGATCGTTCGGCCGTGTAGTCCAACTCCGCGCATACTTACAGTGGTAAGGAGGTAGCTATGCATTCCAATGTAGGGCAGGCTGGCAGCCTGCGGCCGATTGGCAATCGGCCTGGCCGGTTGGCCGTACTGCTTCTCAGCATATTCGCAACCTCAGCCTCCTTCGGGCAAGGCACTCGCGACGACTACACC
>Ga0207108_1059_pt2 | contig 17368 bp, 14 predicted proteins | sample Alteio_BWMinHeat_76_FD_153562 | JGI IMG/M metagenome (GOLD analysis project Ga0207108, IMG submission 153562) | Enriched cells from forest soil in Barre Woods Harvard Forest LTER site, Petersham, Massachusetts, United States -... | ecosystem: Environmental > Terrestrial > Soil > Temperate forest >...
AGCGGATCGGGGAAGCCGGTGCGTGTGCCGAATATGACATAGACGGCGCTGTTACCGCTGCTATTCTGCCCGTTGATTATAAGGTCAGGAATGCCGTCGCCGTTGACATCGCCTACGGCTATTCCCCCCCATCCACCCGTCACCACAAATCCCGTCGTACACGGCAACAAACTCCCCGGATGGTAGCCGTCATAGGCGTTCTGCATTTGCCAGCGTTCCTTGTAGCGCACGAGATGGCCGAACGGGTGGGCGGCGTCGGCATCGCCGGCATAGGTCGAATATTCTTTCTGCACATAGGTGGCGGCATAGCCGGTGTCGACGCCGGCGTTGCTGTAATGGGCGTTGGCATCCTCGTCAACGTTGCTGACCCCGGCGTTGTAGCGCGTGCCACCCTTGTTGTAGCCGCCATGCCCGTCCGCCCCGAAGCTGAGCAGGACATAATCAGCGACCGTCGTGCGGTTGCCGTGCCCGGCATTCTCCACGGTGATCGCCCCGCAATTGCCGTAGATGCCGTAATTGACAAACGCATTCGCTCCGGTCATGGGCGTGGCCACGGCATAGGCGAATTTCCTGCCCCAGCCATCGAACTGGTATTCATCGGGCATGCCCAGCGTCCGCACCGGCACCGCGCCTTCGGAAATCGTGCCGGTATCGTTTGCGGCAGCATTGGCCGTCCCAACGTGGATGGTTTTAGTAAAATTGGCTGCCGGGGATCCGCCAGTGCAGCCTCCCACGGGGTTATTGGGAGTGACATGGCCGGCGTCATAACCATAGGTGGTGGCATTGCCTGCAATATCAGTGAGCGTCGCATCAGCAGGACAGGGCAGGCGGTTGTTGCCCATGCGGTAGGCCATCAAGGCCGTTTCAATGGCATCGAGCTTCTTGTTGGTGCTGGCGATCTGGGCCGACTGGATCATCGAGCTGCCCATCGACATGACGCCCGCCGTGATCACGGCGATGATCGCAAGCACGATCGACATCTCGAGCAGGGTGAAGCCGGTCGGGATATGTGTAGGGTTCTTGTGCGACACGACCATACCCATCACAACCCGCCGAGGTCGTAGTTGGGGGACGGGCCAAGCGATGAGGTTTTTGAGCCTGAAAGGCGAGGCGAGCTACCATACCCCCCCCCACCAGCGTCCCTAGTTGATAAGGCGTCGTCGGCCAGGGATTGGGCGCGTTGTTCTTATGCCCGAAATAGACATAGGTCGCACCCGCAAGACTGTCGGCACCTGAGGAACTACTAATCAGGTCGGCGATGCCGTCACCATTGATATCCCCCGCCGCCACAGTGCGCCCATCCTGGTCGTTGGTTTGATAGCCGTCGAATTCCGAGCCGTTAGTGCCGTTGAGGCCGCTGAGAAGCGTAGGATTGGTCCAGCTGCCGGTCTTGCCGAAAACGACGTAGGTAGCACCGGTTTGGATGCCTAAACCTGCGGGGATGACCCACATTGAGCCGATAATCACATCGGCGTAGCCGTCGCCGTTGATGTCCCCCGACGCCACGGCGAAGCCGATCTCATCTTGTGACGCGATGCCATCGATGCGAAAGCCGGTGGTACCGTTAAGAGCGGAAAGCGGCGTGGCGGCTACTGCCATCGCCACCATTGCTGACGCTGTCGCATTAGCAGAAGTGTTGATTGTCCCTGCGCCAACAGCGGTAATAGTCGTGGCAGCCGGGATGCCCACCGCGATTATAGTCTGGCCTACCACCAGACCAGTCGTTGATCCGACGCTGAGAGCGGTTCCAGAGGCAATGGTTCCTTTGCCGTTGACCGTGGTTATCGTCGTGACTGGTACACCGCCGGTGGCGCTACCGAATACGACATAGGTGGAACCGGCGCGGACCACGCCGCCGGGTGACGCATCAAATGCTCCGATAATCACATCGGCGTAGCCGTCGCCGTTGATGTCGCCCGCCGCCACGGAGAACCCTGATTCATCATTGGCCGACGCGCCGTCGAATTCAACGCCGGTGGTGCCGTTGAGGCCGCTTAGGGCCGTGGGGCTAGCCCAGACACCGCTTTTACCGAACACCACATACGTCTTGCCGGCATTGACATTAGCGCCCACCGTGGCACCGTAGGCGCCGATGATGACATCGGCATAGCCGTCGCCATTGACGTCGCCGGTGCCCACGGAGTAGCCGGAGAAATTTGATGCCGCGGCACCGTCGAATTGAACACCGTTGGTGCCGTTGAGGAAGGCAGCATTCAGCGTGTAGGGAGTGCCGGCGCCGCCGGTGAGCGTTGCAGCGCTGACGGCGCTACCGGCGGTGCCCTTGTTGAGGGTATAGGTGTTACCAATCACTCCCGCCGTTTTGTAGGTGACGGTAAGCACCGTGGCTGATGCCGAATACGTCGCCACACTAATGGTGCTGGTGGCGGAGGCATTCAAATCACTGGCGAGTTGGGTAAGGGTTAAAGCTAGGGTACCCTTAATGACGGTCTTGTTAGCGCCAGGAGCGCCGGTGGTGAATGTCCAGGCTTGGCCGTTTAAGGTAATGGTCAGGCCGTTGCTGGGATTGGCGACAAAGGTAACGGTGCCGCTGGCGACAGTGGGGATAGTGCTGCCTAGCGTGGTATTGCCGAACACGACATAGGTGGAACCGGAATTGGCTCCATGGGGGGCAGCACCTTTGGCACCGATGACCACATCGGCATAGCCATCGCCGTTAACGTCGCCGGTGGCGACGGACCAGCCGGAGTAACTATTGGCTGCTGCGCCATCGAGCTCAATGCCGTGGGTTCCGTCAATCACCCCTGAAACGCCGTTATTGTCCAGCGTATAGGACGATCGCGCCCACGATGTCCTGCCGAACACCACGAAAGTCTTGCCGGCGATGGCATTGGCGCCAACCGTGGCATTGTTGGCACCAATGATGATGTCGGCAATGCCGTCGCCATTAACGTCGCCAGTGGCTACCGCCGACCCGGCGTACATTAATGCCGTCGTACCATCAATGCGAAAACCGTTAGTGCCGTTGAGCGTTGACAGCGGCAGCGGGTCAGGAAAGCCAAGCCTGCTGCCAAATACGACGAACGTCGAGCCGCTGGAGTTGGCGTTCGACGACCCGAAATGGGCGCCGATAATGAGGTCGGGAATGCCATCGCCATTGACATCGCCTGCGGCTACGGAATATCCCGAATACTCATCTCCACTAATATCATCATACGCCGCAAAACCCACCGGTATGCAACTCGCGCCCAGGCAGCAGGTATTTTTGAGATCCTGGCGGTAATAGACGAAGTCGTCGAAGGTAGCGGTCTTGTCCTTCTTGACCTTGACGTTGGTGAAGTTGGCGGTGCTGTAGGTGGCCAGGCCATCGGCGGAGACGCCGGCGTTGGTGGCCTTGTCGGCATCGGTGTTGCCGGTGTTGATGCGCCCGGCCGGTGTCGCCGCGCCCTGCGCCGGGTAAGCGCCATAGCCGCTCGGCCCGTGGCTGATATAGGCGTACATCGTCTGGTCGAGCACCGTGCCGCCGGTCGAGCTTTCGATGAGTATGGCGGGCGTAGTGGTGGCGTCGCTGGGCGTCGGGCCTTTGACAATGCCGTTATATTTAATGCTGTTCTGCAGGTAGGTGCAGTAATTGGTGGAACTTGCCCCTATGGCTTGGGCGACGCTGGTCGTCGCCCGCGTATCGACCACATAAGTAAATAAGCGGCCGAATTCGTCGAACGCATAGCTATCGTCAAGCCCAAGGTTCTTGGTCGGGATAACGCCGCCGACGACATGGCCGGTGCCGGCGTCGCGCCCCAGCGGCGCAATGATACCACCGCTGCCGATGGGGAGACCACTGGCGGCGGCGCCGTTGACGCAGCTCACGCCACTGGTTAGCCCGCCGCTATCCGCTTCTACCCCAAAATTCTGCGAGCCAGGGGCATACTGCCCGTCGGCCGGGCAGGGACGCCGCCCGTTCAACGCCATGAAGCTGCGCATCGATTCCTCGACTTTTTCGAGCTTCTTGAGGTTATTGGTGGTTTTCTGATTGTAATCGCCGCTCTGTTCGCCGGGCAGCACCGACACGAAAACCAGCGCCGCCACGGTAAGCAAAATTGACACCATGATCAGCGAAAAACCTGCTTGCGGATTGAAAGCTGTAGCATCGGATCGCATTACGCTTCGCCCTGACCTGGCCGGCGAGTCCTGGCTCAGGGCCGCAGCCAGATCTTGCTCGATGCGCGAGCGCGGACGAGTCAGGAGAGCAGTTCCGCGAGGGCGATCGCCGGTGACGCGGGCATATTCCGTCCGCAGGGCGTAGTTGTCGTCGGACAGGCAGAAATACTGCGGACCTTTGACGAGAAAGCCGAACAACGGCCGTAGCGGAGATCCGTCGCCGGGGTTTTGCTCCTCGCGAAAGGTCACGAGGCCCTGGGTCCGCATGTTGATGACGAAGTAAATATGGCGAATAATCGTGGCGGGTGACTGGTAGAAAAGTGACGGCTGGCGGATCGCGGCCCGCAGATAGTCGGACAGGGTCAGGCCCTGAGCTTTGAAATGGCCCACTACTTCTTCGATGTTTCGCTGAATGGTGGCGGGTGACTGGTGGAAGAGCTGGGGCCGGCGGGCCGCCGCACGAAGGTAGTCGTGCAGCGTCAACTCGTGCTGTCGGAAGTGCGCCACTACGCACTCGATGTTGTTTATAAGGGTGGCCGGGGATTGGGCTAGAAGTGAAGGCTGGCGGAGGACGGCCTGGAGGTAGCCTTCCAGGGTCAGGCCGTGGGTGCGGAAGTGTGCCGTCACGGCCTCGGCCTGCGCGAAGACCCGGTCGGCCGAAAGTCCCAGGAGCGAGGGTTGCCGCAGGACGGCCCGCAGGTAGTCGGGCAGTGTCAGCCCATGCGGGCCGAAACGCGCCGCGACTGCCTCCACATTGGCCCGGATGGTGGCCGGGGCCTGGGTGAAGACGGAGGGCTGGCGGACCGCTGCTCGCAGATAGTCAGGCAGGGTCAGGCCCTGAGCTTTGAAATGGCCCACTACTTCTTCGATGTTTCGCTGAATGGTGGCGGGCGACTGGTAGAAGAGGGTGGGTTGTTTGCGGGCGGCGCGCACATAATCGGACAGCGTCAGTCCATGCTTGCGGAAATGGTGCACGACCGCCTCGACGTGGGCGATCACGGTGCCCGCGGACATGGTAAAAAGTGAGGTCTGCCTGAGAGCGGCGCGCAGGTAATCCTGCCGCGTAAGGCCGTGCTTGCGGAAACGCTTGACGACTCCCGCGAGGTTGGCCTCGACGGTCGCCGGTGCGAGCTGCAGCAGCTGGGGCTGCCGGAGGGCAGCCCGGAGGTAGTTGCGGCGCGTCAATCCCTGCGCGGCAAAGCGCTGCACCGCCCCCTCCACATTGGCCCGGATGGTGGCCGGGGACTGGGCGAAGAGATCCGGCTTCTTGCCCGTCACCCGCAGGTAGTCAGCCAGGGTAAGCCCGTCCGAAGCAAAGTGCTGGACGATGGCGGTCACTTTTCCGCGGAAGTCGAAAAACAGAGAGTCGGTGCTGATCCTGCCGCCGCGAAGTTGGCCGATGCCTTCGGCAATTTGCGGCGCCCGCGTGGCGATGTCATCCTCGCTTAAGGGCAACTCGCGCAGCGCCTGCTCGACCCGTGCCCGGACGGAGGTCGAATTGTCCCCGCTCGTGTGCAAGCCCCCATGTTTCTTGGAGTCAAGGCGATGTGGACGCATAACGCTAAATAAAGGATGTTATATTTCTTGTCGTACCGGCCATGTTACACGGCCTGGGTTAACAAGTATTTAAGATGGTATTTGATTGACTTTCTTTCGTTTTCTTTGAATCTCACAAGAGAACCCGAAGGTTGCCCCAATGAGCGAATCCGGCCAGCTGATACTCACCCAATCCCCTTCATCGCTACCAGTCCTGGCGTCCTCGCCGCCGGAGATCGTCGCCAAGGCCGGCCCCGCCGCCTGCTTCGCGTGGGACGAGTTTTTCCTGGCTACCATCCGAAATGCCAATACCCGCACCGCATACGGACGGGCTGTTCGCCAGTTCTTGGGCTGGCTGGAGCCGGGCATCGCTCTAACCGACATCACTCCATCAATGGTCGGCAGCTATTTCAATCAACATCCGGGTGGCCCTTCGACCCGTAAGCTGCACCTGGCGGCCCTCCGCGCCCTGTTTGACCGGCTTGTCCTGCGCCACGCCATGCTTCTTAATCCAGCCTGTTCCGTCCGCGGTGAGCGTTACCAGGTCATCGAGGGCAAGACGCCCGAGATCACCATCGACCATGCCCGTCGGCTGCTTGCCTCCATTCAGACCCATATCAGCAAGATCGGCGAGGACGATCCGGTCACAATCGCCAGGCCGGTCGGGCTTCGCGACCGGGCGATGCTCGGGGTCATGATTTACACGGCAGCGCGCGCCGGGGCCATCGCCAGGCTTCGGCTCAAACACTTCACCTACGATGGCAGCCAGTGGAACCTTCGCTTTGAGGAGAAAGGCGGCAAGTCGCGGTCAATCCCGGTCAGGCATAATTTGCAGGAATTCCTTTTGGAGTACATCGAATCCGCCGGCCTGAGCAATGAGCCGCCGGATAGCCCTCTTTTCCGCAGCGCCTACCGCAAGACCGGGCGGCTTACCCCCAAGGCCGTGTCCGGCGTTGATCTATACCGCATGGTCAAGCGCCGCCTGAAAGACGCTGCCCTGCCAACACACTTTTCGCCGCATTCGTTTCGCGTGACGACGGTGACCGATCTGCTCACCCAGGGCGTGCCGCTGGAAGACGTGCAGTACCTCTCCGGCCATTCCGATCCCAGGACGACCCGACTCTATGATCGCAGGCAAAAGCGCATCACCCGCAATACTGTCGAACGCATCTCAATATGACCGGGCGGCGCGTGACGGTTCAGTCGAAGCCCGCCGGAATTCGCAATCCTCTCCTTGACCGGGCTCCTGAACTGGTTGAGCGGCTGGCCGCCTTTCGCGTCGTCGTCCAGGACATGCTGCTCGACAAGCTCGCTGCCACGGCTCTCAATGATCCTGCGTTTCGCGCGGAGCAATGCCCGCATTCCCTTGAGGAAGTGAAGGCGACGGCGCAGATCCTGCGCATGCTCACAAAGCAATCCTGGGATTCCGGCGACTTTACCATCTTCGATGCCTTCTGGCGAACGGCCGCGTTCTCCGAGCTTTTCAGCGACAAATTCGAGCCGGAAAGACACCGCATCCAGCACTGTGTCGAGGCCGGCCGGCAAGAACTCCGCACCGGCGAACGCGCCCTCTGGTAATCGACCCTCAGCCATGCCCTGCGTCGGTCGATGTAACGTCCGCGCCGACCGTTTCGACACGAAGTCACCTTGGTGTGTCCGACAGGAGCGCGCAACGTGTCGAACTAGCGGAAGTACCGATCGAAGTAGAAGTTGATCAGGAACACCATCGCCGGCGGCCACAGCGGGTGGAACAGGCCGCGGTACCGCTTCACGGATGTTCTGGAACTTGTGGTGGTCCCGTCTTGGCGTAGCAGGAACTGCATGTGGTGCCTAGAGTTGCGGCGAGGATGGAGCCCACGCGGCAGCGAGAGGCACTGATTCCCAAGCTCTGGACGGGCATCCTGGTGGTCTGGCTCAGGCCGCCGGTGATCTATTCGGCCAGGTTGCGGCCGGTGGAGGATGCGGAGGTCGTCGTGGAGACGTGCTGGGTCGTATAATGGAACTGTAGGTTCTTGGCTGGTCACGGAGAGCGGAGGGCGGGGCAATCAGGCTCAATACACGGAGAGAATCCGATGCAACCAACGTTCATCCGGATCTTCGACAAGAAGAACGACAGGGAGATTCTCATCAACGTAAACTCCATCTCGGAGATCCAGGTGGAGTACGTGGTGAAGGGCACAGGCGCACAAGAACGAGTCGGCTTCTCCGTGGGCCTTGGCGAAGCCAGGAGGAATCCCGAGGCCATGCGGGTTTATCACTTCGTCGTGAATGGGAACAAGCACACACTCGTTGCCAATCCCGGAAGTCCCGTTATGCAGATGTTCGACGACATCTACAAGAATGCAGTCAAGAATGAGGAGTGATATGTGACTCCAGATACTCCTAGACATGGCGAACCGAATCAGCGCGTTGCCATCTTGCTGCACGGCTCCCAATGCACGGGCAAGACCATCACAGCCCGGCTGCTTTGGGGTCGCGATCCTATTAGCTTGGATGATGGCAAATACGAGCAACTGCGAATCGCTGATGATATCCTCGTCGCGGAGCTGGGTTGTGGAGAGAGGATTCCTTACGATCCACAAGCACCGCCTGGCCCTACCCGCAACCCCAGTGCTTGGAGGCGCGTTCTCGCCGAGGAGAATCGGGAATTGTTCGTGTTCCGATTCCGAGCAGATTTGAATGTCATTCTAGAGAGAGCACGTTTGGAGACGGAACGGGGTGTGACAGAAAAGACTGCAACGTCCTCCCATCAGGCTTACGAATCCAACCATATCCTTGTGACCTTCCCCGCTGACGCTGGGATTGAAGAGTTCCTGATGGATACGACGAACCTGACCAATGCAAAAGTAGTCGAGCAAATCCGACAGGAAGTGGCTAAGAGTCGCCCCGTTCAGCACTGGCCAGCGCTGTGAGAAAGGGTGGTGCGATACCTTCGCTGGGATCCGCTGAACTTGCGTTCGGGCCGATTCACATGCGGGTCCTACAACGGGCCGTAGCTCGGGGCCTAACGAACGGCTGAAGCTGACCGGGCCGTCATCCTAGTCTTTCCAGCTTCAACGTCCTTGCACGCGGCCGCCGCTACTGGGCGTGGCGTTCGGCCACAATGCGAAAGGTTACGAGATGTCGATGTCGATTTTTGGTACTCGCATTGTCCATTCTGGCGTTGGCCCGTTAACCCAGATAAGCCGAGAGCAGACAGATAGTCACCTGAAGCTCGAACGACAGGTCGAGTTTGGACACCTTGAATGGAACGAAACGACGCACGTTCAGCCATTGTTGCGAGCAGCAGCCGTCTGGGAAGACTTTCCTTCAGTCGGATACAAATTGGTCCGATCGGAATTCAAGGCAGGCGATGAAGATCAGCGACTTGACTTGCTTTATTTGCGTGAGGACGGAGCCTTGCTCCCTTGCGAGCTGAAAATAGGAGGCAAAAACCACGATACCGTCGGACAACTTCTTCGTTACATCGCCGACCTGTATTTTCAAATAGTTGACCTTGAGTGGCTACGACGACATCACGACGAACTTGTTAAAAGCCTCGGCTGCGTTGAGTCGGTCAACGAAAACATGCGTGACGGTTTCAATCGATTCTTGGCCAAGAATCGGATCGAAGATCGTCAGGTGCGATTCCTGCCTCGCGCCGGGTTGATAATCGATGAAGCCTTTCCACCGCAGTTGCGAAAAACCATACGCTACTTGAATGAATACTGTGGCTTCACGATCCGTACATTGCAAATGAAGACGTTTGTGGATTATTATTCTTGCACCCACCCGCATTTAGGAAACTATCTATTTCGTATTGACCTTATCCCTGTTGATTAGAGCCCGAGTCACAAAGCCGAGTAAAGTGCACAACCAGAGGCAGATCGGTTGGATTCTTGAAGTAGCGGTTGTTGGCCGCCGCCTGGGCGTCGAACGGTCGGCCAGAAGCGGACGCTACAGAAGTAGCTCAAGTCTCTGAGCCTGACCGGGCCACTCCGGGCTCGGCTTCCCCTCGATCACTTGTCGATCTCCGTGGCATTCCACCGGCTACCGTCCGCCGCGCTCCCTCCCACAAAATCGGTGAAGCAGCCCCGCCAGGGACTGGCCTCGCTGCAAGCCCCTGTAGCCGTGATAAAGAGCCAGATTGATATTTGCCCAGGTCTCGCCCGGCGCATCCAGAAGCGCCCCTCCGTGTGAAAGCGGCCATTGTCCCGTTTCTTGCTTGTGCGACTTTGCCCAACTCAGAATCCGTGCCACGGTAAGCGGGGGACGTGGACCAAGGCTCGCCAGATTGTGGACGCCACGATTCTCGGCAAGAAGCTGAGGAATAGATGTACCGCCGGGCAAGCCACGGCAGCCCTTCGCCAAGGCATAATCGACTCGTTTCCACGTCTCCCCTGAAGCCTCGAGAATCGAGCCGGATTCCCGATTGGGCCATTTTCCGGTCCGATCGAAATAGGCATCGGCCCATTGGAGGATTTGCGTCTGGGTGAAGCGGGGTGCGTTGAGGCGATTGGGAATGCCGCGATGAGCCTCCAGCAAGCGAGCCAATGACGACCCGCCCGGTAGACCACGAAAACCTTCCCGTAACGCAGCATCCACGTTCTCCCAGGTTTCCTCCCTTGCCCCCAGGATTGTGCCGGTCTTGAGGCTCGGCCATTCCTGGCGAAGAGAATTGTGCTTATCCGCCCAGGCAAGAATCTGGTCTTCGCTCAGCGGAGGTAGAGCCTTGGGGTTCCGTGTGCCGCGGTATCTTGCCAAGAGCTTCGGAAGCGAAGAGCGGCCTGGCAGCCCGCGAAGTCCATAGCGAAGGGCGTTGTCGATCTTGCGCCAATTCTCCGGCACGCTCTCTTTCACAAGGCCCGAATAGACCCTGGGCCAGTCACCCATCCGTTCGTGGTAGGCGTCGGCCCAGGCGAGGATTTGTTTCAGGGTCAGCTTCGGCGGATCTGGCGGGATTGGCTTTCTTTTGCGCTTGGCCATCGCAATCGGGCCTCTTACATCTCCTACCTTTTCTCCTCCACGATAACGGGCACGTCGCATTCCTCGCGTGGGATGTACCATACTCCACGGATCTTCTGGCCATCATCGTCGAAGACGTACTGGCCAGCCGACCCTTCGAACACGGGACGCAAGCCATCCGTGAATTCCACGTAAGCAACGATGGGATCGGGCATGGCTGAATACCGGGTCAATGGGGGGCGCCACGTCTTGCGTTCGCCGCGTCTTAGGCCGCGAGGCCTCGTATTAGGCTGAGCAGCGCAGCCACGGAAAGTATGGATGAAATAGTGGCGGCCCGCACCATTCGACAGAAGCGGGCCGCCACTGAGTAAAACCAACATGAAACGAACCCGCCTATGCGACCGATCACATGATGATTGACTGATAAGATAGTCAGTCGCCTCCCGTTACGCAACTGATTTTTCAATCGCATCGCTTGCGGTTTATCTATCATGACTTCTGATCGGGTCAGGCCTAATCAAATCGAACGCGTTTGCGCTTCCCGGCGACCTCGTTTCATCTCTTCTTCCGAAAGCGGTTGGTTGAGATTTGGTCAATTCCGGCCCTGGCCTCAAGCCCAATGGAACGGGTCCATTTGGCCTATGCAGAGCATAGGGGAGACGCCTGTGCACATTATTGCATTTGACGCATGCAAGATTCTGCAATTGCCACTGGCCGTGCCTGGGTGAGATTTGGAGGGCATTTTGCCGCAATTTGAAAGCCTCAGGACAGCAGCGAGGATCGCGGCTCCGGCTTAGGAGCGGCGGTGAGAGCTGCCCCTGTGCAGCCCCTTTGCCATCTGGCCGGCGGGGTGGGTCTCCCTGGCTGCGCAGGCGACGGGAAGGAGCAGGTGCAGCGAGGGAGCGGAGCCGGCCGGGCTCCTGCTTGCGAGGGGCGCGATCCCGTCTGGATGGCTGGCAATTTTGCCGGGCATTCCCCTACCCGCCAATGGCAGGGGTCGCGCTGGGATGATGCAGCCGAGCGCCGGTCATGGCGGCTCTCGGAAACTACGATGATGATGGACGCGGGTGAGAAGATACCCGGATTCATCAGGGCAGGAAGGGTCCATCAGAGTGGAGGGGTATTTGCCTGCCAACAACCCTGGCGACGATGGCTTAGGCGTTGGCTATTCGCTTGCGGCGGAGTCAACGACCATATCGGCGTGACAACGCAGTACGTCCCAGTTGATGCCGACGGTGGCATCGTGATAGTGTCGCGCCGCCTGCAAGACTTCCCAGCATTGTTCATCGGTGAAGTCGGGCCGCACCGCCTGCACATCCTCGATGGACCAGATGACCGCAATCTGGCGGCGATCTTCAAGTGTGGCGTGGATGTCGATGTGGTTGGTCATGACACCCCCTACGGTCGCCGTGGCAACGGCGGTGCGGGCGATGTGCATTACGCGATTATGCTCAAGGTTTGCCTGGGCATCGGTAGTGATAAGCCACTGATCGTTGAATTTCAGGAACAGCTCAAGGGCCTCCAACAGATTTGGCGCAGCCTTTCGCAGCCTCTCGGCCTCGAAGTCGATAGTAACGGACTTCTCGAACTCGTCGTCGCCGATGACATCGACCAGAGCGGCGAAGTCTTCGCCATCGCAGTCGTCGATGTCATTGGCGTCACTGGTCATCCCGTCGCGGGCGATCGCGGCGGCGGCTTCGGGCGTGTCTGCCTCGATTCCCTCGAAGGCGAGGCGCATCTCGCGGTAGATGTGTACGTTGTAAAGCGTCATGGGTGAGATTCCTTTCACTTGAAAGGCGGGTTTAAGGGCCGCCGGTTGGTTATGCCAGTCCACACCAGTACCTAAATTTGACAGGGGCTAACGCCTCTTCCCTCGCAGGTGTGCGGCTCAGCCAGCCATCCCGGCCGTGTCTTTATGGACCTCGTGTGCGGGGTTTTTCCGTAAGGCAACAAGCCAGGACACTGGCTCTCAGCGCGATTCTCCGAGACATTTGGGTGCCAATCATGATAGAATAGTTCAAATGGACATACAAGGCCGACTGACCACGGATATGGTGCTATTCAGACTAGAGCGAAGAATTGATGAGCTAGGAATTAGGACGTGGAAAACAGAGAGGGACGTTGATATGACCGATATTCCAGAAACGGGGTTCTTACGCCTGCCACAAGTGCTGAGCGTTATACCCCTTGGCAGGACCTGCTGGTGGGAAGGCGTGAAAGAGGGGCGATTTCCGAAGCCGGTTAAGTTGTCGGCGCGATGCACGGCGTGGCGGGTCGAGGACATTCGGGCGCTAATCAAGAACCTGTCGGATCACCCTCATCCTCAAAACAATTAACGCCGCACAGCATCAGCGGCCAGCGAAGCGAGCCAGAGCCACGCAGGGCTTGCCAAACGCTGTATGTTCGAGTAGGGTTCAAGAGCGCACATCCTGTGTTGCACTGGTCCTCATTTGACCCGCAGACAGGGTTGCCACATGCCGTAGAAATCAGGTTCGCCAGCCGTTTGTCAAACAACCACAGACTAGGGGTACATTTTCGGGGTATACGTTGTCGTCACGCAGCAAATTACATAGTTATGTCAGTCGTGTAGCAGCTACATGTGAGTCCCTTCCTGGGCACCATCTCTTTAGACGTTAACATTTGCTTAAGTCCGGGAGACATAGACTGAGAGCCGCTCATGTGAATAGACGCAGCCGCCACCGTCCAAAGATAATCGTTGACATCCGGGGTAGTTTTGGGGTATAAATAAGGATAGTCATTCTAATTATAGCAAGAAGTACCCCATGTCGCTCTCGGATGCCAAGGCTCGCAACGCCAGGCCCAAAACAAAGCCCTACAAAATCGCTGATGGTGAAGGTCTATTCCTTTTGATCGTGCCGTCCGGCAGCAAATACTGGCGGCTGAAATACTTCTTTGCAGGCAAGGAAAAACTCTTAGCATTTGGTGTCTATCCTGAAATCGCCCTGTCTGATGCCCGCGAACGCCGTATGCAGGCTCGTAAGGTGCTGGCTGCGGGTAATGACCCAGGCGAAGTAAAAAGGCAAGCCAAGCGCGTCCTTATCCAGAAGCACGAAAACACGTTTGAAGTCGTCGCGCGAGAATGGCACCAAAACCGTCTTGTAAAATGGACTCCTGAACATGCCAAGAAAATCCTAAAGCGTTTAGAAACACACGTCTTCAACAGAATAGGCACGCGCCCGATTGCAGATATCACTACTCACGACCTACTAGCCGTCATGCGTAAGATCGAAGAGCATGGAAGCGAGATCGCTCATCGCTTGCTGCAAATCTGCGGGCAGGTATTCTCATATGCATTGATTACACAACGCGCGACAATGAATCCGGCGGTATCGTTGCGCGGGGCACTCAAGCCCGCGGTGAAAAACAACCACGCCTACATCAAGCCAAACGAACTGCCGGAATACCTGGACAAGCTGGAGGCTTACGACGGGGCGCTGCAAACGAAGCTCGCGATGAAGTTTCTGTTATTGACATTCGTGCGGACCGGCGAATTACGGGGCGCAAAATGGTCTGAAATAGATTTCGCCAAGTCGGAATGGCGTATTCCTGCTGAACGCATGAAAATGAGAGAAACGCACATTATCCCTCTTTCTCGACAAGCCAAACGGATTCTGAAAGAGCTACAACCCCTCACCGGCCAATGGCAATATGTTTTCCCGAACCAGCATAAGCCATCCGGTCACATGAGCGAAAACACGATTCTCTATGGCTTGTATCGCATGGGCTATCATTCCCGCGCTACCGGACACGGTTTCCGCAGTACCGCCAGCACGGTTCTAAATGAGCACGGTTTCTCACCTGACGTGATCGAGCGCCAGCTCGCTCATGGTGAACGCGACAAAGTACGCGCCGCATACAATCACGCACAGTACCTGCCGGAACGCCGCAAAATGATGCAATGGTGGGCCGATTACCTTGATGAGGTTGCGGCAAAGAAATAAGCCGCCGCGCCAAAGCCTTGTTGGCGTGAATTAAACGTCTGGTTTCGTCCCTTCGTGAAGGAAGGCCGGTCCCTTCTTCTTCAACCATTCCTTCAGGTCGGCTTGCGATTCGAACTCCGCCAACTCGATACTGTCGATGGTCGGCCCTTTCTCCCCCACTTGCCGGATCTCCTCCTCGCTCATCTCGCGCACCCAAAGCACCCGATGCCTTTGCAATCCGGCGTGCGTGAGATTGATGGCGCCTTCATTCAGGGGTCGGTCAAGATTACTTCCCCGGATCAGGACGAGATACACCAGGTCGCCGGAGAATTTCAGCAGCAGGCCCTCGCTGGGGTTGTATTGCCAGTTCCCGAGCCAAGAGTAGGGGAACCACATGCTGTTGCCATCGCGGAAGCGGAACTCCACCGCCGCGGAGTGGTCGCGGAGCCCCCGCAGATAGCCGAACGCTCCGCACGACGCCTCCGCTCCCTCAGCATCCGAATCTTTTGACTGCAAAAGCCCGGTGAACCCTGCCAGGTGAGGGTTTCGCTGAGATCGCTCTTGCTGTTCAGAGTCATCGATCATGATCCAATCCTCTTTGCGCAACCCCGTCCTTTGCAATGCCCGGCTGCATGCCCTGCTGAGCCGGGCCAAACGCAAGCCCGCGGGCAAACGCCAGACCCTTCATCCGCCGGTTTCGTCCCTTCGGTTTCGGCTGCGTGGACTGAGAAAGCTCCGTCGCCGACAAGGGATCGTCGGGCCTGCTGACCGCCTTGAGCAGCTCATGCCTGTCGTCGGTAAATAGCTGAACCTGTTCCTTCCCTCGGGTCACCGCCACGTAGCCGGTGCGCTGATACGTCGCCGGAAACGATTCGCTGGATGCCCCGATGAAGACCTTGTCTACCGTTACCCCCTGGCTGGCGTGGCTGGTGACCACGTATCCGTGCGTCAGATGCCCGAAATCGCGATCTATGACCCAGCCATGATCGACAATGATGTCGCCACGCTTGGTGAATCCCTGGACGTTCAGGAGTGAGCCGTTGCTGAGCCGATGCTTGCCATCCTTGGTCTTGCCGCCCGCCGTGACACGGACGCGGTCGCCCACGGCCAGGGCGAGCGGCGCCGGCCGGTACGCCTCGAACCGCTTGGCAAGCGCGGTCGGCGGCGTGATCCCGTCGTCCACGATCAGCCGCGATCCCTTCATGTAGCCCGGCGCGTTCTGGTGAAACTGGAGCAGGTAGCCCGGCTCATATTCGGTGGGGTCGGCTTTCTGTGCCTCAGTCAGGTGCGTGGGAATCCATCCATCCACCAGGCGTTCCTTGCCAAGCTTGCCCTGCGCCTTCAGCCCGGCGCGAATCGCCTCCGTGATCCGATCCGCTTCCGCGTGCGTCGGCGACACGATGAGCGCCGACTTGGCCTCGCCGCCCCGCTTCTTTTCAGCGACGGCTGAGAGATAAGCGGAGGCCAGTTGCTGGTAGCGCTCGCTATTCTCCACCTGCTTGATCCAGCCGAGTTTATCGAGTTCCTCGAATGCTTCCCCGGTCCGGCCTTCGCTCAGTGCCTGAGCGGCTTTCTTGTAGTCGCCCTGCTGCCGCAGGATTTCCGTCACTGCCGCTACTTTAATACCTGCATTCTCTTCCAGCAGCTTGAGCGGTTCGCCCGCCGTGACGCTGCGGTGCTGCCTTCGATCCCCGACGAGGATGACGCGGGCATTTAACCCTTCGGCCAGTTCAAACACTTGCCGCATGTCCCGCGTGCCGAGTTGGCTGGCCTCATCGACCAGGATGACGCCGTCCTTGGCCGATTCCTGCATCTCTTGGTCCTTCAGGAACCTGGCCACCGTGTCGGCGCTCTCGAATCCTGCCTGCTCGCGCAGGACTTCCCGGCTGGCCTTGACCGACTGGGCCAGGGCGACCACCGGCCGCCCGGCTTCCGCCAACGCCTCCCTGATTTCCTGTTCGAGTGTCGTTTTGCCGGTTCCGGCGACGCCGCGAATGATCATCACCCGGTCGCGCGAGCCGAGGACGTGGCTGACGGCCGCCTTTTGCCCGTCGTTGAACCAGTCACGGGAGCATGGCCGCTTAGGATCGCCCAGCGGCCGGCAACGCCCACGTCCCTGGCGGGCAAAGTCGATCAGCTTCGATTCCAGGGCCAGCATCTCTTTCGTAGTCGCCATCTTGCGGCCGGCGACCTCGCTGCGGATCAGCGGGCGCTTACTCACCTCGCGCGTTACGCCCTCGACCGTCACCGCCCCGATTCCGCGTTTCAGGGCTTCGGTGACGAGCTTGCGTTCCGGTACCACCGCCTCGCGCACGAAGCTATGCTCGATGCCGTGATCGACCGCAGCCACCTCACCACGTTCGGGCCTGGCTGCCTTGCGGTCGCGCCGGTGAACCGCCGCCAGCGCCTGCCGTTCCTTATCGCTCAGCCGCGCGTTCCATTCCTTACGCAGCGCGTCCCAGCCCAAGGCAGACGCTTTCTTCTCGCGCGTCTCGGCCCCGAGTTCGGCCTTGCGGTCGGGATCGGTGATGCCTTTCTCCGCAGCCACTTTCTCAATAAGGGCTGTACGGCGCGAGAAGCGTCGCAGGACATCCTTCGGTATCCCCGCTATCTCGAAATCGTCGCGTTTCCTCTCCACGCCGAAGCCCAGGTCCTGAAGCCGGCCGGACAGGCGGACGCGGAAGGCCGCCTGGAAGTACGCGGCATCCCGCTTGATATCGCCAAACTGGCCGGCTTTCCACCGTAGCTCTTCTTGGTCGAAGGTCGTGTTGAACACAAAAACGTGGGCGTGCAATTGCGGATCGGGGACGCCATCCACCGGCCGGGACGTG
>Ga0207108_1085_pt1 | contig 17365 bp, 20 predicted proteins | sample Alteio_BWMinHeat_76_FD_153562 | JGI IMG/M metagenome (GOLD analysis project Ga0207108, IMG submission 153562) | Enriched cells from forest soil in Barre Woods Harvard Forest LTER site, Petersham, Massachusetts, United States -... | ecosystem: Environmental > Terrestrial > Soil > Temperate forest >...
GCTTCGTAATTGCGGACGCGCATCGAATGCCATGCGGTCCGGTTCACGACAAGAACCTCCAAGCTCATCCAGCCTGCGGGCGGCCGCCACGGCGCTCCAGAGACCAGCGAACCCGGCGCCGAGCACGAATGCGGTGCATCCGGTGCCTCCTTTATTTTCCGGGCACGTCCGGGATAGCCGTCGCAGGCGGCATCATGGCGCCTGAGCCGCCGCAAGACGCGGGTGGAATGTTGCAGGCACTGGCGAGGATCGGAGATCCCGGTCTTTGTCCGAAGATGGCGAAAATAAGCCAGAAACCCGACATCCGGTCTCGTTACAGCGCCAACATCAGCGGGGCGATCCAGGTTCGTTGCAGGCGTAGGTTGCTATGATGCCTTCTCACCCCTCGTGTCCGCGAGATAGTTTAAGCGCTCAGTTTAGACGAGCGACGACGACCAGACGTTTAACCTCGCCATTTTGAAAGGCCTGCAAAAATGCGTTGTAGTTCCTGAAGGACACACATCCGTTCGAATCACCGTTCGGGCCGAGCATGTAGGTGTGTGCGAGAAGGCCGGTCCGTCCATAGACGTCACCGCCGCCAGCGGGTTTGAGGCGCAACGCTTGGACTCCGTGGAAAAGCTGCTCCCGCGGCGCAAGCTCATAGACATTCGGCGGCGTCGCTCCACGCATTCGTTCGTTGACGTGACGCGGATCGTCCAGCCTGTCGCCAAGGCCCGAATGCGCTTCCAACCTTGTTCCATTGGGCAAGTAGACAGTATGCGCCGCGACATCATAAACAGCGGTCCATCGATCGTAGCGGGACGACGCGCTGGATGTGAGACTTCGTGGATTGCCAAGAACGCCACCCTCCGGAGCCGCGTATGCGAGGACAGGCCCCGAAGATTGCGGCATGCCAAAAAGCTTCTCGAAAGACGTGCGATTATCGGCGAGCGTGGCTGGGGGTGGTGCAGTCCTTCTGTTCTGCTGCGCCAACCGGCGGCCGGACGCGGGGAACGGGCTATGGTTTTCCAGCGATCCTAACTCGGTCGGACGTGATACTGGCAAAGGTGCGCTCTCGCCGAATTGGGCACCTGCCAGCGCTGGCAGGACATGTTCCGGCTCCGCGATTGCCGCGGATGGTGCCGGTGGAACTGGCTTAAGGTTTAATTCAAGTGGAAAGTTTTTCGCAAGCGAGACCGGCGTGGAACCCGAAGACGATCGCGAGTCGAACAGCACGCCATAGGGATTCGAGGCAAGGGCTACCGCGGGTGCGGCCGCTGGCGCTTCAACGGCATAGGGAGCGGCGGCGGGACGCAGGTAGAGAATCCAGACGCCAAACAATGCGCTCAGGGCGAGAGTGAGGGCACCCGGTATGGTTTGAGAAAAAATCTTCGAAAATAAACGACCGCGCTCGCGCGGAATGAAATCAAGACCCCTATCGATCCCTCGTGCCATTCGTCTCGCTTTCGAAATCATTTCAATTCGTGGCGCCATTCGGCCACGTTGAATGGCCGACACGTGCCGTCATGGCGAGTTGCGGTTGAGTCCATTTCAGCGACGCCCGCGTGTTGGTGTTTATCGGCGCCGCGAGGCGGACAGGGTCAGCAAGGCGTGTTGGGGGAGGCCGTCGAGCTGGCGGGCGAGCCGACCGCGTGGCTTGATGCAAGGGCCGCGGCTCAGCGCCGGGCGCCGGCTTCAAACCTGTCGCAGACCAAGCGATGATCTCACGGCGGAAAACAAGCAACGCCGTTATCATGAGAACGAATATTGACGGCACAACAGACATGAGGCAATCCCCCGACTGGATTGGGCTTTCTATGGCTAGCTTGCGACGGGGTTGACCGGAAGGCCACGTATCGAGCTTATGCCGAACCCATCGTCCTGTTGCTTCGCGCTCCCGCGGCAACAAAGCGGACCTCAGCGCGCTCGAGATGTTGGTCTCGGCATTCCGTCAAAACTTCGACAAAGTCTCGCCTGGAGGATAAATAGATAGCCGGTGTGGGATTGGTGCAACACGGCGCGGCCCGGGCGGCTGGCAAAATCCTCAAGACTCTCGACACCGTGCATTGCAAGCGCTGCTTCATTGCTCCAGACGATCCGCTGGCCTGGCTCAATGAGGATGACGCCTTCACTCCGACCGGCGATAATCTGCTGAAGCTGATGACGGCCGCGCGCTTGGCCAAGATCAGTGACCATCGGATTGGTTCGCCCCGTTGTTGATGACCCACGCCGGAAGACACACAGGGCTTGTGCCGGCCTCGACATCGGAGAAGGGCCTTTGGACGACCTTGCTTCGAGCTCCCATCATTGCTGTGGCGAGGATGCAAGACGAAGCACGGGCGGCACAGCCCTCTTCGTCGCCTTCCACACAGATAGGACGACAAGAACCGTAGGGCTTCAACCATAGCCCGGCCAACACAGGGCTTCTCGATGACGCCGAACGCTCCGTGCAGGTCGGACGGTAGTACATTCGCCTGGCCCGTCACAAATACAACTGTTGCAAGCCGCTCGTGCACCAGGGTCTTTGCGATTCGTGGCCCCGTCCGCGAGATTTAAATCGAGGAGTGCCAGGTCCGGCCGGTGACGCCGGCCACCGCATTGGCCGCACTCCCCACAACCTCGAAACCCTCATCGAGCAGAAGTTCCTCCAGCTCGAGGGCGACCAAAGCTTCATCTTCGACAATCAACACGCGCATCGGCTCAAATTTTCTGTCCCGGCCGCGCGAAGGGGATTCCTTCCGAAGACTTGCGCGCCCCAGGGTATAACGCCGCATCTCACGCATTTGGTTCCTTCATGGCGTGGAGGAGGACGACGAGCCTTGGACCCGCAATCACATTGCTACTGCCTTGCTATCGTGTAGCCACGCATTCGCTACGTCCCAGGCCACAGCGAGGACGACCGGGCCGACGAACAAGCCGACGATCCCATAGGCGAGAATGCCGCCGAGGACGCCGATAAAAGTCACCAGCGGCGGGGTCGTCAGCCTGCGCGCCAGGACGAAGGGCTTCAAGAGACTATCCGTGAAACTGACCGTCGCCATGCACGCCGTGAAGGCCAGCGCGGGCCCCGTCGCTATCGTGGTCCAACTCCACACGACGAGCGGAGCCACGATGATCAGCGGGCCAATTTGAATGATCCCGAGCACTAAGATGGCGAGCGTCAAGAGGCTTGTGCCGGGAACCCCGGCCAATGACATTCCGATTCCGCCGAGAACCGCCTGCAACAACGAAATGCCAATCACGCCGCGCGACACGGCGCGTATGGTGGCACCGGAGAGTTCCACGAACTCCTCGCCGTGTGTCGAGTCGATTCTGAGCGCAAGCGTCGTCGTTGCCGCGACCAGCAGCGGTCCCGGCGAAAACAAGAATCCCGCGATGATCACTGAGACGAGGAACTTCAGCGTCCCCGCGCCCGCGCTGCTCACCGTGTCGAGCAAGATTTCCCCGAGCGGCTTCAACTGCGGGAGGAGGTAGGTCAGTGCGCTTCGCACATTGGTCGATGCGAGCGTCCAATAGTCATAGAGCTGTGGCCCGACAAGCGGCCAGTTCCTGACGGTTTCCCAAGGCGGAGGAATCGACAATTGCCCCGAGTCGAGTCGCTCAATGAGCGTTTTCAAACCATCGATCAGGCCGAGTCCCAACCAGGTCACTGGTCCGATGACGACCACGAGCCCGAATATCGTAATCAAGGTCGCCGCAAGCCCGCGCCGGCCTCCGAGCACGGCCGCCAACCAATCGAAAACAGGATAAAGCGCGACAGTCAGCACGACGCTCCAGACGATGATCGGTATGAACGGACCTACTAGAACAAAGGTCCAGTAAGCGAGGAAGCCGATAAATCCGAGGTGAATCGCCAATTTGATGAAAGTCGCGTTGAGCTGACGATAATTGAACGATTCTAAGCGCTCTTCGGTCACTGAACGCTCTTCGGTCACTGAACGCTCTTCGGTCACTGAAGTCGCCCGGATATGTTCGCCCACGCGGGGCGTCCCTAGTATCAACCTGTGCACTGAGCCAGCTACGCGGAGCGTCAACGCCTTGTAATTCAAGTTTCCGCCTCACTTCTGGGCGCAGCGATGGTGATTTAGGCGATCCCATCGTCGCGCAAAGATCGGTAATCACAGGCCCAGCTCTTCCCATCGCCACCGCCGACGTGGCAGCGTGACGATGCAGGCAGGTTCGATCCGACGAGACGGCGTTAGTATTCGTCCCGGATCCTTCCACCAAGCGCCGCTGCCGCGCTGGCAATGAACGCACCGATCAACATTGCTAGCGCGGTGGCAATGGACAGCTGCGCGGCCCGCTTTCTGGCCACATCAGCCGCTTGGCGCACTTTTTGTTCGGCATCGTTTAGCTGGTTGGCAACGGTATCAACGCGCTGCTCGGCTTCAGGTTGGCTAAGACCGGTCCGCGCAGCGACCATTTGAGCCATATAAGCTTTGTCAGCGGGTGACAGTACTACCCAACCGTCCTGGATGCTTCTGACCAGGATACGGGTTGCCTCCGCGGGGGAATCTGCCTTGTCACCGTCGGCAGAGTTCGCCGATCGGAACATGGTATCGACAAAGTAGGCTGAGCGGTCACCTGCACCAGCGTGACCATTCTGGACGCCCGCCTGAGCCGCACTCGTCGCGGCCGCAGCCGCGACATCGGAGGTGCCTTTGGCTACTCCGCTAACGCCCGATGCGGTGACTGACGCAAACACCAAAGCCCCAGCCACGGTCGCGAGTGACCATGCCAGGAATCCGTGAGCTGTATCACGAAAAAACACCTCATGAGTGTGAACACCCACCCACTTTGTACGGAGCCGTCCCGCCAGAAAACCTCCGAGACCAGACGAAATCCATTGTACGACCACCAACCACACCACCGCAGAAACGCCGACAGTTGCAGCAGACGCGCCTGCACGATACCACGGTGAGATTATTGAAAGGCCAACTCCCGTGCCGAGCACGAGAAGAATGACCGTAGCTGCGGTAGCCGCTACTGCGCCGGCAATTATGGCTGCCCACGATACGGCGCTTCTTATTACGTCTTCCGTTGAGAGGTCACTTTGTGACCCGACCGGGACTTCGCCACGGTGAGCATTATCGTATGTCGAAGCCATCTTGTTTCTCCAGCGCGAGTAAGATCACGGATATAGCGATCCCAAAACCAAAACCAATATTCCGCGACCCGTTCCTAACGGCGGTCAGGAGGGATGGTTCCCTAACTTGTGGAATCGCTGTTCTCCCTCTGAGGAGGGGCTAATCGTACCGGGGCGGGTTGGTTCGAATAGCAGAAGCGTGAAACGCTCTGCACCGCTCCAGCGCGTCGATAATTTGAACTTAGCCGAGGGCAAGCGTTCCTTCATCTAGTTAACCTGCTGTAGATGGTTCAGCGCCATTTCGGCATGGGTCGTTGCCTCGTCGGCATTCCCCTGTTTCCCCTGATCGATCGCTTCTTTCAAATGCTTGATCGCTTCCGCTTTGTGAGGATTAGCCTTAGCCTTCTCACTGGCTTCCGCGTGGGTGAGCGCCGCCTCGGCATGAGTAGCTAGGACATCGGCGTGTCCTTGCTTGCCATGATCAATGGCTTGCCTTGTGTGCTCAAGCGCCTCCGAGAGATGGTCTTCAACAGCCAACGAAACCTGCGGTATTAGAATTAGAGCGAGGCCGAGGCCTAACATGGCGACAATGAATCTACGGGACATGGGCGAATCCTCCATCAGTGGGTTGATAAGCTCGCCTTGCGACGAGCCGAGCATCGTTAACTTGCGCAATCTTCAGAGGTTCAAGCTTAGCGACTAAAATTGTGCGCAACTCCGGCGCAACGCATGTTGCAAGCCATCACAGTCATCGTACCGAGTCTTTGTCACGACGCCATGATGTTTCAACGTCGGGCGGAACTTTTAGAGCCCAGAAACGATAACTGACAATCGCTGGGTTTCCAGCGAAGACGCCTGTTGCATTGTTGCATTGTGGCTGGCTTCCCTCGTACTATCCACCAGGCGTAGCCCCTGACCTGGCCCCCGCCGGTCAGGGGCCTCCGGCGCGGCTCTCGCGGCACGTTTAGCCGTTGCTAGACGACCCGAAATGACCGGCTCCTCAAACACAAAATGGCGGCTAGCGGCGACAGTTCAGGTAACGCCAGGTGGCCGATCCACCTTTATTTAAGCCCATTGCGAATCACCATTCTTCGATTGCGCACGCGACGATGAAATTTCAGGATATAGCGCGATTGGACTCGCCGCCGGACCGAGTGGCTGTTGTCCAAAATAAGGGACAGTTTGGGACGTATTTAAACGTTCCGTCGCAAGCTGAGGAGTCAGGAGCCCGACTCCAACAGGCACTGACCTCATGGGCGAGTTAGCCCGAGCCACGGGCAGACGGGCGAGATGCAGGCCGATGCGCGCACGGGCCGGAAACTGAGCCGGGGCGGCATGGTCGATTCAACCTCCGGAAACGCCAAAGTTCATCGGAATCCGCTGTTGATGGAACAAATCCTCATCACTTCAATTAAATGGCATAGCGGTCCTCTTTTAGATGGAGCAAGCCATGCAATCCATGGAAGAACTTTTCTACGCCCTTCTCCAAGACGTCTATTTTGCTGAGAAACAGCTACTCAAAACCCTGCCCAAGCTTGCAAAGAAGAGCACTAATGAAAAATTGCAGGAGGCATTCACCACTCACCGCGACGAAACCGAGGGGCAAATCGAGCGCCTTGAGAAAGTGTTCAAAGCCATTGGGAAGAAGCCCCGCGGCAAGACCTGCGATGCAATTCTGGGTATCATCGCGGAAGGCCAGGAAATCATGGATGAGGTCGACGACGAGGCATTACGCGACGCAGGTATCCTGGCAGCCGCGCAAGCTGCCGAGCACTATGAAATCGCGCGTTACGGAACGCTCCGTGCGTGGGCGGAACTTCTGGGCCAGGCCGAAGCAGTTGAACTTCTCAGCGAAACGCTGGCTGAGGAAAAGCACGCCGATTAACTTCTGACATCTATCGCGGATGGCGGCGTCAACGAAAGCGCGACCGAGCGACCACTGACCGCCGACTAGCAGGCGGCGAAGCTGGTCGGGGCTTGATAGCGAAGTCTTGATTGATAGCCGCGAATATCTGGTAAATCCCCGCCACCACAACAATCTCAACCAGTCCTTCTGCGCCCCATTCAGTAACGGCGCGAACTTGCAGATCGTCCGGCGGCTGCCACGCCATCGCCTTCGTGCTACGATGCTACGATGCGCTGATCCTAAGGTGCTGATGGCCGGTCACGTTCAAACCTGAGGATACCGATGTATTTCGTTGCGCTCGCGACCGATTATGATGGCACGATCGCCGAGGATGGCGTCGTAGCCGAGGCGACGCTGGAGGCGCTACGGGAGCTAAAGCAATCTGGACGAAAACTCCTTCTTGTCACCGGCCGTCAGCTGCCGGACTTAAAAAAAGTTCTACCCGGGATTGCGCTTTTTGATCTGGTCGTCGCCGAGAATGGTGGCATCCTTTTCGATCCGAAGACCAGCGAGGAGACGCTGCTCGCGCAAGAACCGCCGCAAGCGTTTCTTGACAGGCTGCAAGCGAGCGAGGTGCCGGTATCGGCCGGACGCTGTATCGTTGCGACCTGGGAGCCGCATCAAAATGCGGTGTTGGAGGTGATACGCGAGCTCGGACTTGAGCTGCAGATTATTTTCAACAAAGGCGCCGTGATGGTGCTTCCCGCCGGTGTCAGCAAGGCAAGCGGCCTAGAAGCGGCGCTTGCCTTGCTGAAATTGTCGCCGCACAACGTAGTGGGGATCGGAGACGCCGAGAACGATCATGCTTTTCTTTGGTTTTGCGGCTGCGCTGTGGCGGTAGCGAATGCCTTGCCGTTGTTAAAGGAGAGCGCCGATTTCGTGACTGAAGAGCCGCGCGGGGCCGGCGTCGCGGCGCTGGCTCGGCGGATGATTGCGGACGACCTCGCGGGGTTGAGCGAGGGGCTTTCCCGACAGGCGGTCGAGCTCGCGCTGGACGAAGCGGGCGCGCCGATCGGGATTTCCCCACGCGGTGGAAGTCTGCTGATCGCCGGAATGTCGGGCGGGGGTAAATCGACAGTCGCGGCCGGGCTTCTCGAGCGCATTCAGGAGCGCGGCTTCCAATTCTGCGTGATCGATCCGGAGGGCGATTACGCCGAGTTCGAGAACGCCGTGACATTGGGCGGTGCCAAGCATGAGCCGCGCCTTGAGGAAGCGGTCGAGCTGCTCCGACACGTAAAGGAGAATCTCGTCGTCAACCTTCTCGGTGTTCGGCTCGACGAGCGGCCACGCTACTTCGCCAAGCTGTTCCTTCAGCTGTGCCAATTACGCGCTGAGACCGCGAGACCGCATTGGATGCTAATTGACGAAGCCCATCATATGATGCCGCCCCAATGGGCGACAACCGCTACCTTGCCGCAGCAGCTACAAGGAACAATCTTCGTCACCGTGCATCCCGAACATGTCGCGCGCGCGGCACTCGAGACTGTCGGTTTTGTCGTCGCGGTCGGCGTGGACCCCGCAGCGACGCTTTGCTCGTTTTGCCGCGCGGTGGGCGAGGATCCGCCTGAGATGCGCGCCGGCCATATCGATCGGGGCCTCGCTTATTTTTGGGAGCGGAGAGAACGTCGGCTGCGCCGTGTGCGCATTAATGAACCGCGCCAGCATCTTCGGCGTCACACGCGCAAATACGCGGAGGGCGAGCTGGGCGCGGACCGCAGCTTCTACTTCCGCGGGCCAGATGGCGGCCTGAACCTCCGGGCGCAGAATCTGGCATTGTTTCTTCAGATCGCGCAGGGGGTGGACGACCTCACGTGGCTGCATCACCTGCGCGCCGGCGACTATTCGCGGTGGCTAGCGGAGTCGATCAAGGATCCCGAGCTCGCCAGCGACGTCGCCCTGATCGAAAAGAACGAGAATTTGGATGCCAGCGAGAGTCGGGCGCGGGCGAAGGAAGCGATCGACCGTGGTTATACGGGGGCCGCCTAATGCCAAAGTCGAGCACCTTAGCCACTTTGTACCAAATGCGCACGCGGTCACGAATCGCATGTCTGGAGTAGTGGGCCGACACGCGCGAGGTATCGCGCGTGGTCGCGTTTGAGTAGGTCACGAGATTGTCCGACATCGCTTCATGGTCCGCTCTCGTCGCCTTGTTGGCAGATGTGAATATTCCGCTCGATTGTCCGGTGCCGGGGCATTTCCTCTCCCGGGCGACGTCGGCGTAAAGTCCGCAGCCTCGGAAGATTTTTTATACAATAAGCAATGGATTTCTTGAGCTGGCGGCCGGCCGCCGAAGCTGAACGTCTCACCCAGCGAGGGAACTTCCGGGGAAACTCGAGGGTTAACCGAACAGTAGTGGACAGCATGGAGGAATGACAATGCGGAAGAAATTCGGAATGGCCATAGTTGCGGCTCTGCTCGCCGTACCTGTTGCGGTTCATGCTCAAGGCATTTTCGGAGGCATGGAGCGCGGCGCGGCGGAGGGCAGTAGTGCCACGCTACCATCGCCATCGGGTGTATGAGCAGAGGTCAGCTTATCGCCATCACCGGCACCATCGCCATTATTACTGACCGGCCCAGGGCGCCTCCGGCCCGCTTGGTACGACAGTGACGGTGTGCCGCTCGCTCTGGAGGCGTTTCCTTGGCGTGTCACTTGATTGATCCCGATGCTCGACACGACGTTTTGGCAGCTGCGCAGCGGCTCAAGATGGCGCGGTCCGCGCATGCCTATGTCAGAGGCAACACGGCGGACTTTTACGATTGGCTGCGTCATCTGAAGCGGGGCCACCTACCCGAAGGCCCGCCTGTCTGGATTTGTGGGGATTGCCACGTCGGAAATCTAGGCCCGCTGGCACACTCGGACGGTCGCGTCGAGATCCAGATCAGAGACCTGGATCAGACGGTGATCGGAAATCCCATTCATGACCTCGTTCGACTTGGGCTTTCATTGGCTTCCGCCGCCCGCGGTTCCGATCTTCCTGGGGTCACCACGGCGCGTATCTTGGAGCAGATAATCGAGGGCTATGCCGGAGCCATGGAACCCGGCCAAACGGGAGAGGACGGAGACGACATTCCCGAGGCGATGCGCGTAGCAGTCAAGACAGCCAGGCGCCGGTCGTGGCAGCACCTCGCGAAGGAGCGCATCGAGAATATCAAACCGACCATACCTTTGGGTAAGAGGTTCTGGCCCTTGGCCACCGACGAGCGATCCGAAATCACCCGTCTGTTCGAAAAAGACCATGTTCGCCAGCTCGCTACCATGCTGCGCTCTCGCAAAGACAATGCGCCCGTGGACATGCTTGATGCCGCCTACTGGAAAAAAAGGATGCAGTTCGCTAGGGAAACTTCGCTATTGTGTGCTGCTAAGCGTCGGAGACAAGCAGTTGGAGCTGTGTCTGATGGACCTGAAGGAAGGCGTGCAAGCTGCCGCGCCGGCGGATGATTCCGCGGACATGCCTGAAGACCAGGCGCAACGGGTCGTGGAGGGCGCGCGTCATTTGTCACCGCATTTGGGAGAACGGATGCGCGCCATTCAATTGTTCGGCCGCTCGATCTTTATCCGTGAGCTTCTCCCGCAGGATCTGAAGATAGAGCTTGAGACGCTTACGCGTGAGCAGGCGATGAATATCGCTCGCTTTCTGGCCAATGTGGTTGGGAAAGCTCATGCACGTCAGATGGACGAAGACACGCGATCGAAATGGGCCAAGGAATTAAGCCGGGCGCGAACGGGTGATCTTAAGGCTCCTTCCTGGCTCTGGAGCAGCGTCGTCGACCTGCTTACAATTCACGAGAAGGCATATCTGGAGCACTGTCGGCTCTACGCGCTGAACGAGTCCCACTAGCCGCCGCCCCACCGCCTCCCATCCCCTATCAATCAATGACCGTCGAGAGCGGCCAGTTTTCCTCTTACGGCCTCAGCGGTTGGAGACGACCGATGGATTTGCTGCCTTGACCAGAAGCCAGCCAATCGCCATCGCCGCGCCAAGAACGGCAAGCATTGTGGTGCGATCCCCGGTCTGAACGAGCGTTGCCGCGCGCGTGACAGCCTCCTTCGTCGCCAGCTCGACGCGCGGTTCCATCTGGCGAATGAAGTCGTCGACCGGAGCAGACCCGGTGCGGGGGAGGTGTGCGTAACGCTTCACAACAGACAGGAAGGGCTCGATCTTATCTCCTGCAGTTGCGGCGGAGGCTGCAGACGGAGGCGAGTCGATAGAATCTACCGGGGCCGGCGTCACCGACAACGGGAGGGGACTAGGCGGAACTTCAATGGTCTTCGGCGTTGCGGTACTTTTTTCGCTACCTGGCCTTCCGCGGCTTAGAATCATCGCAACACTAATCAAGACCAACGCAATCACGGCCAGAACACCCCCAACGATACTGAGCGCCGGAAATACCCCGTAGGTGGGTTCCAGCGACCCGTAAAGCGCCACAAACCCGGTGATGAGTGCCAGCAGCGCAAAAACCGCCGCGGCTACGGCGAGGGCAGCCACCACGAACATCCGCACAACTACCGCTTTGACATGGTCGGCCGCCTCGTACGCTTTTTCGTCGAGCCTGAGTTTGAAGGCTGCGAGCCTTCGATCCAGGCCGCTCAGCCGTAGCACAGAGGCGAGCATCAAATCCTTCCCCGGCCGATCAGGCCGATCAGGACACCAACCATCATGGCAGCAGCCATTGCACCGAGCGGATTGTTACGCCCGATGGTCTCGAGCTCGGAGGCAAAAGCCTTAGCTTGCTTGGAAGCAGTAGTGGCAATCTCCGAGCCTTTTTCTGCAACATTCGACGCGGTGTTACCCACCTGAGACGCCACATTCGACGTCACGTCCCGGGCAGTTTTCACTGCATCGGTGCCCGCCTGCGAAACGAATTTTGCGAACGTGTCCTTGAGAGTGTTCAAGTCCTCGCGCAGCGATTGTAGATCGGTCGTGTCCATGCCTCACTCCATTGTCCTGGTACCAGTTTCTCAACGCTGGTTTGTGGTTTCCGTTCCACGGATGAGCGACGAGGTCCGAACGAAAATATTATCCGTGAGCCAGCAGCTTGCAATGCCAGTTTTCTGTTGCCCCATCTCAGGGGACGAGGAACCGTCCCGCCCAAGGCGGCGTCGAGTCGCGTCTAGCTGCGTTGTCCGACCAGTCGGTCGGACAGAGCGGTAATGCCGGGAGGGAGCGAACATGACTGCCCCCAGCATCCGGAGCTGCCGATGGGCGGGAACGTGCCGCTCGGCTACAACGTCAAAGACCGCAAACTGGTCGCGAATGAGCCCGAGGCGTCGACCGGACGGGTGTTCTTGGGGCGCTATGCGGAACTGCGCTCGGTCGCGCTGCTCAGGGCCGAACTCGACCAACAGGATATTGTAAGCAAGCGCCGTGAAGGAGCCCCGGGCTGTGCGATCGCGTCCCCGCTGCGCTCGCCGTTGCCGATGGCCAACTTACAAACAACAGGACCCCGCACATTTGTGGTCCTTCCTATACTCAAAAGAGCGATAGGTCTTTAAAAACTTCGCGTGGCCGGGTCATTTTGCACATGGCCAATGCAACGGCGTGCGGCGTGTCTTATGGTGGATAATCTAAAGGATTCGAGAGTGTTGCGGTTAAGCGCTCTAACAGGACGGCGGGCATCTGTCGACCATGAAACAACCGGACGCGGTTACAGAGGCGCGGGCCTGGATGGATCTGTAACTTTCATCGGCAAGAGCACGCTCGACCTCGTACGGTTCCGCCAATCGTGTAGCTACCTCACAGCTCGACACAAATCGTCTTGCCAGCGCGACCCTCATCTCTTCAAAAGCAAGGGAATGAGATCATCCCGCTCTGGGAAAAGTTTCGACCGCAAGCGTCAGCTCTTCATCCTGCTTTGCTTCGACCTTCGCCCCCTCGAGACAAAAGTCGAGCGCGTCCCTAAACCTCGTCGCGCAGAAATCCGCCTTCGTCGCGGCGCAAAGCTCGCTCGCTTGTCCAGGATCGGTCTGCCAGAAACCGGCGAGAATCGTGATATCACCGAGGCGCCGGCGCAAACGCCGAACCACATAGCGGGCTCCCGCCGTGCTCAACTCGGCATCGAGATAGGAGAGGCATACCATCCGTGTGTCATCGGTCGAAAGGCGCGAAAACTGGCCGCTACCAAGCACCCTGATGGGTTCAACCTTGGCTTCGATGCCGTGTTTTCCGAGAATCTGCGCTAGCAGGGCTGCGGCCGCTTCATCGAGGAAACTGCGGCCAGCCATGCAAAGAACCGGCTTTTGGCTTGCCGGCCCCGTCGCGAGGCCGGCGCGCTCCCCATCGGCCGGCGCGGCCTCGGCGTTTGCCGCTTCGCTCGGGAGAGGAGAGCCGGCTGACTTCCGCACGCCATCGATAGGTGCCGCCTCGGGCACCGGGGCCGATGCGAGGGGCTCATCTACGTGATCGGAGAGGTCCTCGATGACTTCGTCGATCGTTTCCTTGATGCGCCTTTGCCGCAGCTCGTCGAGCACGCCGCGGCGGAGATCCACCTGCGCCATCAGCAAAGCCTGAAGCGCCACCTCGTCGTAATAATTGACGAGCGAATTGGTTTGCAAGAATTGTTCGGCCTGGTCGGAGATTTCGGAGGCGTCCCCGGCGAGCATGCGTTGATAGAAGCTTTCGACCGGAGTAAGAGGCGGCGCGTCGCTGAAGATGACATCGAGAAAAGCCAGCCGCTCCACGTGCCGCCCGAGCACGAGAAGACAGACCGTGAGCGGGGTCGACAACACAAGACCGACAGTGCCCCACATCCACCACCAAAATGTCGCCGAGATCACGACGGCGACCGGCGAGGTCCCCGTATTGCGGCCATAGAGCCAAGGCTCGACCCCCTGCCCGATAATGAATTCGACGAAAAGAAACAGGGCCAATGTTTCAAGCGCCATGCCCCAGCCCGGAGTGATCGCCGCCGCCAGGGCTGTGGGAAAACCGGCGGCGATCAGCGGCCCGAAATAGGGGACGAACCGCAGCAAGAATGCGACGACGCCCCAAAGGATCGGGCTCGGAAGGCCGATGAAATAGAGGCCAACGGCGACGATGACGCCGAAGGAAGCGTTCACAAGGGTCTGAACCAAAAAAAACCGGCTGAGCCGCCCAGCCGCGTCATTCATCGCGAGGGTCGTGCGGTGCAAATCGCTCGATCCGACAAGCCTGATGAAGCGGTTGCGCAGATCCTCGCGTTGCAAAAGAATGAAGATGACGAAGATGACGACGATGAAGGTCGTCTCCAGAGACGAAAGCGCGCCTCCGGCGATGGTCTCCACAATGGCGAAAGGCCGCCACGTCGGCTCGTGACCCTCGACCGCGACCGGCGGCCGGTTTTCCTGACCCTCGGCCGGTTGGTTCCTTGGTTGGTCCGAAGGCGCAGGCGCGCTCGAAGGCGCCGGGCGACGCGGATTAATTTCGCCGAGGTTTTTCAGCGCGGCCGAAACTTTTGCAAAGAGGGCGTTATTAGCGGCGGCATCGCGCAACGTGACGATTTTGGCATTGACCGTCGCCTGATATTTCGGCAGATCAACGACCAGTTCGGAAACCTGCCGCGTCAAAACGGCGCTGACCAGAAATGCACTGATCAGCGCTGCAAGGACGACAGTCAAGACGGAGGGAACACGACCCAAACCCCAGCGCCGCAGCAGGAGAACTGGCGATGACAAGACAAAACTCACTGGAATCGCAATCGCGATCGGAATGAATATTTCGCGACCGACATAAAGCGTCGTCACGACTAGTACCACCACAAAAAGCGTGGCAAGCATTTCGAGTGTACGCGCTTGATCGGGTTGTGGCTGGGGACGAGCGGGCGGACTTCCGAGAAAATCGCTCATGATTTTGTCTCCGGGGGAGGATTGAGTCCGCACCCCTGCGGCCCATCGCAGGTAACGGCGCTATAACGGCATACGGGCATACTTGGTATGATCTTCGATCACCCCGTACCGGCCGCGAGGACGCCGTTGCGTTCCCAACAAATCGGCGTTTCTCGTCTAATTTTCTCTATCGCCCCTGTGCTCGCCGTTTCCACCAAGCTGTTCGTAGCCAGAGAGGCCACCGTACCCATTTTCGCGATCGTAGGTCTTCCGCCGATGCATGCCATAGACGCAGCAGCGGCCGCTCCAATTCCACCATGTCCCACGAAGTGGCCAGCCATCTAGCCGACAATCGTGCGTTGAGGCAGCCGCCCGGCCGCGCACCAGCTGAAAATGCGAAACCAATGGGGGGCGAAACAGAATAAAGCCGGAATCAAAAAGCACTGTTCATGAATTCCTCCTGGTGCAGGCTTTCTAACCATTGAGGTGCACATTGGTTCATGCTTGGCGGCACGTTTTCATTTTTCAGGCGAAATTGGCAGGGCTTCAAGTTGCCGCCCCGTGGGAGGCGCAGGCGCCCAGCGCAAAATTCGTCGCTCAATGACTTAAGGTTAGGAAGGCGCCATGACGTTGATGTAATCCCTTTCTGGTCCGCGCATCTTTCGGCGCCTTCGTGCAGAGGATTTGGGCAATCTCTTCGCGTCCAACCAAACGCGGATGCGATCGGGTATGGGTTCGCTAAGTGGCGAACCTCCGTGTGCTGATTCTCTCTATTCCACGGCTTGGTCTTGAAGAGGGTGGCGCCTATCCAGGCCTTGAGGGTGCCGAACGGGTGTTCGACGGTCGCGTTCCCTTCTCCGCCGACGTGAAGCGCCAGGTCAGACGCTGGTCGGCCGGACAGCGATAGGCGTCCTCTGAACCTCCTCGCCCTTGAAGTAGTCGCGGTCGGCCAGGACATCGAGCGCCTCGACGCCCATGGCGGCCTTGGCCTGACCCGCCATGTTCGAGAGTTGATCGCGGTCGTGGCCGACATTGGTGACGTCGTGGGCCACGATCAGGTGGTGCTGCGCATCGACGGCGGTCTGCACATGATCGAGGATGCGGGTCCGGGGCATGAACCTTTTGCAGGATCTCAGGTCCATGCCTGGCCGAATGACGCGTCCGATCATCGTCAAGCCTAGGGAAGCAAAGTGGACGGCATGGCGGCGCAGTCAGCCTTTCCCGCACTGTCCTCGGCCAAGACCTTAAGGCTTTCGCGCGGCCTTGGGTAAATTGCCCGTCGAACGTGGACAGTACCACGGAGCCCAATTCTGCCACCGCTCGCAGTGAGGCAATGAACGAAATATAGGTCTTTACTGGAAGTTATAGTCGCGCGAAACGCGCCCGGTCTACACACCTGCAGTAACGAGCATACCTGCTACCGCAGCCGCCATGACGGCGGTCGCCAGCCACCCCGTAAAACGCAGGACGCCGGTGACAGTAAATTGGCCCATGACCTTTGAATTGGCGGTAAGAAGCATCATCAGGATCATCACCGGCACCGCCACTACACCGTGATGACAGCGGACCAGAATAGTGCCTGGATCGGATTGACTGACGCAAAATTCAATGCAACCCCTACCAACGTGGCGATCGTCAAGGTTGCATAAAACGCCTTGGTTTGAAGCGGCTGCCGCGCTAGTCCGGTCGGCCACTTCCGGGCTTCGCCGATAGCATAAGCGGCCGAACCCGCGAGCACGGGGACCGCGAGAAGACCCATTCCCAAAATACCCAAGGTGAAGACGCTGAAGGCAAATCGTCCGGCTACGGGACGGAGTGCTTCGGCGGCCTGACTAGAAGTTTGAATGTTGGTGATCCCGGCGACATGCAATGTGGCTGCGGTGGTCACGATAATCGCAATCGCAACAAGATTTGAAAATGCCATGCCGATCCGGTGGCGCTGCTTCGGGGTTCGGCGGCCGCGCATCCAACGGAGCTGGCGGAGGAGGAGGTCGCGTCCTACAGCGCGCTCATGACCGCATCGCAGCCTCTCATTGCGCAGGAAGTGCTCGACTCTTATCCGATCCACCGGCATCGCTGCCTTCTCGACGTGGGCGGTGGCGAAGGAGTTTTCCTCGCCGCGGCGGCAACGCGGGCGCCGGCCCTACGCCTCATGCTTTTCGATCTGCCCGCTGTGGTCGAGCGGGCTCGCGCCCGGCTTGCTGATGCCGGACTCCTGGAGCGAGCTTCGATCTATGGAGGCAATTTCCTGACGAACCCACTACCGGAAGGGGCGGATGTTATCTCGCTCGTCCGGATCGTTCACGACTATGACGATGCCTCGGCTCTCTCACTTTTGCAGGCCGTGCGCCGAGCGCTGTCGACCGATGGCACGCTCCTCATCGCGGAGGCGATGTCGGGCGTCAGGGGCGCCGAACCCCTGGACGCCTATTATGGACACCCTTGCCATGGGCCGAGGCGAGCCAAGAACCGCGGCGGAGATCGGCAGATTGCTGCGGCACGCAGGCTTCGGCCGCTTCCGTCTTCTGCGCAACCGCATGCCCATCCTGACCAGCATCCTCGTCGCCCGGCCGACCTCGAGCAGTGAATAGGA
>Ga0207108_1086_pt1 | contig 17338 bp, 17 predicted proteins | sample Alteio_BWMinHeat_76_FD_153562 | JGI IMG/M metagenome (GOLD analysis project Ga0207108, IMG submission 153562) | Enriched cells from forest soil in Barre Woods Harvard Forest LTER site, Petersham, Massachusetts, United States -... | ecosystem: Environmental > Terrestrial > Soil > Temperate forest >...
CAGAGGCACGGTTCGAACTGATTATCCGGATTTCGAATGCCAAGAAAGTTCTCAAGCGCGGGACGGGAGCATGGTGTCCGGCGAAATTTGATCCGATATTTAGCGTGCTTCGACTGGCGCGCCGGCATTTGCCGGAGTAGGTTTTCTACGCGCGATCGTTCGAGCGCTCCGGCTTCGACGCCCGCTGCACCTAAGTGGTGATCGTGTATCGCCTGTGTTTGAGGCAGCTTACACACGCGATGTGGACTCTCGTGTGACATTGAGCGTGAACAATCCGTTGTTGTGGGGAGGAGATGATGACGAACGGCGAACAAAGATCGATTACGCGGCGCGATGCGTTCAAGGGAGCGGCCGCGGGGGCGGTCGCGGCCGGAATTGGCGTGCTGACGTCGAAAGAGGCCGTTGCTGAGGAAACCTATGACGCGATCGTCATTGGCACCGGGTTCGGCGGCACTATCGCGACGATTGCCTTGAGCGTGCACGGCAAGAAGACCCTGGTCATCGAGCGCGGGACGTTTTTTGTCACGCCGGAAACGCTCGGGGCCCCGACCGCTCCCGGCAACCCAACGGCGGATTGGGCGAAGAGCAAGAACATGCGCGTGCAATATTGGCCCCGGCCCGACCATGCCCTCGGCCTGCTCGATCTCCTAGCCAATCGCTATCACAAGGGGAATCCGTACGGGCTGCACGATTATCGCATGTTCCGGCAGGCTCATATCCTGACGGCGAGCGGCGTCGGCGGAGGGTCGTTGATCTATTCGAACGTGAATTTGCGGGCGCGGCCCGCGGTGCTCGACCGCCTTGGCTTGAAGGGAATCGATTATGACCGCGCCGAGCGCTTTATGGAGAAATACCGCGGCAAATTGAGCAAGATCGTCACCAAGATCCCGTTGCCGCCCGGGGTCGCTCCCGAAGAACTCGGCGCCAAGCTCGATCCCGCAAAGGACCCTGACAAGCTCGCGAATAAAGGCTATCTGCTGCTCGATCGCAGCCGCGCGCTGCGCGACGCCGCGGCCGCCGTGTCGAAGCAGTTCGGCATCGACATGCCGTGGTCTCCGCTCAATCTTTCGATCACCGAATTCGTCCATGGCGCCAATGCCGAGGCCGACGGCATGCATACGTTCTGCGAGCGCCAGGGGCGCTGCTTTGTGGGCTGCCTGCCTGCGGCGCGGCATACGTTGAACAAGACGTTGTTCAAGTGGGTGCTCTCGAAGGACGCGCGGGTGACGCTGTCGCCCGAATGCCAGGTGCGCACGATCAAGCGAGCCGGTGACGGTTACGAGGTGACCTATCTCGACCGGCGCGGCACCAATTCCGACGGCCAGTTCCGCACGGCGCGGGCCGCGCAAGTCTTCCTCGCCGCCGGCGTTCTTGGTACCAGCGAGATCCTGTTGCGGTCACGCCGCGACGCGGGTCTCGCGCTAAGCGATCAAGTTGGCGCCGGATTCTCCACCAACGGCGATTTCGGCGCGCTCGCGGTCGGCACCGCCATGATGGGCCCCGACGGCAAGCCGATCCTCGGCGCGGACGGAAAGCCCGCCAAGGCGAGCGTCTATCCGACGCGATCAACACCTGCGACACCCGCTTCGAGATCGATGGCCGGCACTACACAGTCGAAGACTGCGGCATTCCTTCGATGTTCGCGCGAATTACCCGCACCGGCCTTGATGACCGCAAGGCGCTGCTCGCCCTGAAGGATCCAGCCGCCTTCGTCGGTGGCGAGACCACATCGAACATCGGCTGGCTAGGATCATTCAAGGAACGGCTGTTCGGCAAGAAGGAGCGCGACGCCAGCAAGGATCGTCACGCGACCGAGGCCGAACTGATTGATGACGTCTTCTTCTTCAATGCGATGGGCGAGGATGAGGCCAACGGAGTTTTCTCACTGCGTGGCGACGAGCTCGATCTCGATTGGCCCGCCGACAAGCCCATCGCCAATCAGCAATGCTTCGGAAAGGTCGAGGAAATGCTGCAGCGGCTGAGCCTTGCCATGGGCGGGACCTACACCCCGCTGCCGACGTGGGAAGGTTTGCCGCCTGCCCTCGACAAGAAGACGGTGGTCGTCACGCATCCGCTCGGCGGTTGCCGAATCGGGCCGACAATGGCGGAAGGAGTCGTCAACGAGTTCGGTCAGATCTACGACGGCAGCAGGAAGACGACCGATCCGCTCGCCGTCCATCCAGGCTTCTTCGTGGTCGATGGCTCGGTCATTCCGGGCGCGCTTGCCGCCAATCCGACTCTCACCATCACGGCCCAGGCGCTCAAAGCAATCGAGCGGGCGGTCGGACCGCTGTCGCTCTAACCGCCACGGCGCCGAACGCGAGGCAGCTCGATCATGCCGATAACCTTGTGCAGATGGCCCTCGGCACGGCGCAGGCGCTTGATGGTCTCGAAATGTGATTGGTGAAGGTGGTCCGTCATGGTTTTATCCTATCCCACTGGAGTGGATATTGGCAACGAAAAAAGGCGGGCGATACACCCGGCACTCCTTGACGCGCTGCTGCCGGGCAAAGGCGTCAGGCGCGACCGATGCGTCCCCATTCCCGAACGGACTGTGTTGGCGGCGAACGTTGTGAAGAAAGCGTCAACGTTCCTCGGGCGGCTTTAGGTATCGGAATTGGTTGAGCAGCAAGAGGTCGTAGGCGATCTTGAGGGCGCCGCAGACTATCAGCGGAGATGCCTGCCATGATAAAGAAAAAAGTGCACCGCCGATCGCCGGGCTCAACGAGGCGGCGAGGCTGCGCGGTACCGAGGTGAAGCTTGCAGCGGCCGTGCGCTCTGCCTCAGTCACGACCGCCATCACATAGGAGGAGCGCGTCGGCAGATCCATCTGCGACAACGCCGCTCGGACGAGCAACAAGCCGAGCGCCATGGTAAGCGATGGCGCAAAAGCCGCGAGGATAAGGCACAGGCTCGAAGGGATGTGTGTGAAGACCATGGTGTTTACGAGCCCGAACCGGCTCGAAAACGATGCAGCGACGGGAAAAGAAAAAGCGGAGAGGACCCCTGACCAGAAGAAGAACAGGCTCGCAACTGGCGCCGCAAAGTTGCGCGGCCTGCTCCAGCGAGGGGGGAATACGTTGCAAAATTGCGGCCGTCATCCGGGCAAGGTAAACAAGAACAGCGCGAATGCGTCGATACTTCGCCACAACGGCAGCGTCCGATTCTGAATGAGATAGCCGCAAAAGAAGCCAAGCAGGGTCAATAACGTTGCCCCGATTACCGCAAAGACGACGCTGCGTAAGATGCTGTCGCTCGCCCGCGAAAATGCGTCCGCAAAAGCGCTCAGCGATGCAGACTGGACGATGAGCACTGCAATGGGCAGCGCCACCGTGACCAAAGTCCACACCAAAGCGAGTCCAAACAGCGGAAAGCGCCAAAGCCCGAGCTCTATCGGCGGGTTCCGCCCGCCAATCGTCGCCGCGCTGAGTTCCAAGACAAAGGTGTGCAGCAAGCGAATTTCCAGCACCAAAATCATCGCCGTGATGATCAGCATCGGGATTGCCGCTGCTGTCGCCGCGCTGAAGTCATAGAACGCGGCAAATTGGGTCAGGATCTCGACTGGGTACACCCGGTACCGCAGAAAGGTAGGAACGCCGACTTCTCCAAGCGTGAGAAACTTTCATGACTTTGATCGCTTCGATCGGCTGCAATCCAGGTGGCGTTGCTACGCCCGGATGGAGTGGAATCTGGGCCGCATCGGAAAATGCGAGCTTTCTCTCGGTTTCTTTCGAGAGCAAATAGTCGATGAGCTTCTTGCCCGCGTCTTGATGCGGCGAACCCGCGATCAGCACGGCGGCATTGGGTACGATGAGGCAACCTACCTCATCCGCACCCTGGTCTGGATAAACCATCGTCACCGGCTCGCTCTGATTCATCCGACTCACGACGTCGTCGCTGTCGACCAGGCTGAAGGCGAATTGACCGCGCGCCACCAGATCGGCGCTGTCGCCATTGCTCGGGGATACCTTGACACCATTTTCGTGCAGGCCGTGCATGAATGCGCGGGCGCGTTGATCGCCCAAAAGAACAAAGAGCGCTGCGATCTGGTCTGTTGTCGTACCGAAAAGCGGATTTGCAATCACCGTCCTGCCGCGCCAACGCGGGTCGGAGTATGAGAACACAGAAGTCGGTTTCGGATTTTCATCGTTGCGCACAATGAGCACCCGCGCCCTCGCCGCAAAGCCGGTCCAGTAGCCCGGAGGATCGCGAAAGGTGGCTGGAACCCGTCGGCCTTCGGCGAGAGGTAAGGCGCGGCAATGTGCCGCTGTCGCAAGACCTCGGCGCGGATCAGCTCGTTGGCCCAATAGACGTCGGCTTGCGGATTGTTTTTCTCGGCAATGAGCCGATTCATGCTCCTGTGCTTTTCGTTTCCTCCGTATCGTAAACGGCTCGTACTCTTATTCCTGTCTCCTTCTCAAAATCCTTGAGGATGGGTTCCGAAAAGACTTCGTCATGGCTGACGTATACGACGACGCTCTGTGTCTCGTTCGGGGCATGGAAGCGCCACCAAGCGGCGGCCGCGACGCCAGCGAGCACGGGCAGAACTACCCATAAATTCTTTTTCACGCGCAGCCTCCGTGGGTCGACGTCCGCAAAGATTCTCCTAATTTCGCGCTAGCGAGGCGCCCTGATCGATCAGCCTCGATCTATTGGACCGACAACCAAATCGTCGAAAGCAGTGATCGAGTCGGCCTTCGTCCAAAGCCCAACTCGCCCCGACGTAAACCGGCTGTCGTGATGATCGATGAGAAGCTGATCATTCAGCCAGCCCTTGATGTGATCACCCTCGGCAGTGATGCGCAATTTGTGCCACTGACCAAGCGCCGGAGCCTTGACGCGCGCGCCGGTGATCTGATGGCGGCCCCGGTCGTAATAGTAGAAATTGAAGTTGTCCTCCAAAGCGTTGGCTCGGATCACGTAATAGCGACCTTCGGAGAAACGGAAGACAATGCCGCCGGAGGCGTCCTCATCTCCCGAGATGGGCTTAAATCGCACTGTGACATCGACGGCAGTGTATGGACCGCCGGGCGCGACGATCACGTTGAAAGAATTGCTTGTGGCGCGCTGAACCAGCGCCCGGCCCCCCTGCGAAGCGCCCGGGTCGCCGCGATAGAGTCGTCATCGTTCCTCTCCCGTGCTGAGATTCGCAATAGCCAAAAGAGCTGCAATCTTGCAGGCCGTCATACACTTCGCCACGCGCGTCAGCCTCGCGCGAGATCGATCTTGTCGAGCGCGGCCCTCAATCCGGCCGCCAGTTTTGCTACCTCGTCATTCGCCCAGAAGTGCATGAAGAACAGACGCGGCTCGTCATTGAGCATGTGATTGTGCAAGGCCGTGAGCTCGCCCGGCGCCGCTTGGCGCCGCCAGGGGCGTCTTGCTCAACGCCAAGCCGTCGTGCAGAGCGGCGGCGAGCTTGACCGGATCGCCGCGGCCGAGAACGTGCATATAGAACGTGGCCGGCGCCGCGCGCAGAAGATGGTTGTGCAACGCCGTGATCTCGATCCATTCCCCGGCCAGTTTCTGCATGACCGGGTTCACCTCATCGGCGGTGAGGACGAGATCGCCCATGACCATCGCCTGATCCCCGTCGGATCGAAAGGAGAGCCAAGAGCCGAGCACCAGCGCAGGCTTCAGCTCCACGCCATCGAGCACGACCTTGTGATCGGTGCGCGGAACGCCAATGCGGTAGACACCGCTGGGCATCTCCGAGCCGGATTTGCCGAGGGCCTGGGCAACCTGACCTCAATCACCTTCAACCGCGAGGGCCGAGGTGGACAGGCCCGCAGCGAGCATCAGACTCAGCAGCCGAGTGATCGGGCATCATCATCTCCTTTCAGATTATCGATTGGTTGAGACTGCTGCTCTTTCGGGAGAAGGGTGGATCAATCCAGTTTCTCAGCTACTTTCCACATCGAACGCTTCGTCAGGTGTGTAACGGATGTTGCACAAATTTGCAATATCTATTACAATTACGTTATGAGCTGGCTGGTATTTACCTACTCCCTGCCGTCGCGGGGGAATTCAAGTATCCGCGTTTCCTTATGGCGCAGATTGAAGCGCATTGGCGCGGTGTCGCCGAAAGGCGGCATGTTCATCCTGCCCGACCGGGACGATTGCCTGGAATCCTTCCAATGGATGGCGCAGGAAATCCAGCAATCCAAGGGCGAAGCGCTGGTGATGAAGGTCGAGCGCTTCGAGGGACTAAGCGAAAAGCACGTGATCGAGTTTTTCCGTACCGCTCGCAAGAAGGATTACGACGAACTGCTGCCCGAAGTAAAAACGCTTCAGAAAGCAGTTGGAAAAGCCAAGGTACAAGACCAAGGCGGACATGACCGTCTGGAAAAGCTGCGCACGCGCTTTATGGAAATTACCGAGGTGGATTTTTTCCGTTCGTCACATGCGGCAAAAATCAAAGAATTGCTCGGCGAGATCGAAGCGGCATTACATCCTGGTGCCGAGGAAGCACCATTAATTACGGCGCTGAATATCAGCGATTATAAGGGGCGTGTATGGGTGACCCGCCCGCGCCCTTACGTAGACAGGCTGGCCTGCGCGTGGCTGATACGGCGATTTGTCGATGCCAACGCACAAATCCGCTACAGCGACACGCCGAAAAAAGACGAGCTTTCCTTCGACATGAAAGAAGCGGCGTTCGGTCATCGCGGCAATTTCTGCTCGTTTGAAGTGATGATGCGCTCCTTTGGCATCACAGATGACGCGGTGAAGGCGCTGGCGGAAATCATCCACGAGATCGACCTACGCGACGGCAGATACCATCGCTCGGAAATTGAGGGCATAGAACTGGTGCTCAAAGGCTGGCGGCAATCGGATCTGGCCGATGCCGAATTGGAAGCACGCGGAATTTTGTTCTTCGACGGATTGCATGTGGCGCTTGCAGCCGGAGAGAAAGTCTGATGTGGCTGGTCACCGCAGCGCTCAGGCGGCCAATCACTGTTCTGGTGCTGGTTATCGCTGCGATTCTAACAAGCCTACTCGCAATTGAACGGATGCCCCGCGACGTATTTCCCAACCTCGGCGTTCCGGTTCTTTATGTTGCGCAACCCTATGGCGGGATGGACCCGGCACAGATGGAAGGATTTCTGGTCAACTACTATGAGTACCATTTCCTCTACATTACCGGTATCGAACACGTCGAATCGAAGTCGATCCAGGGCGTGGGGCTGATCAAGCTTCAGTTTCACCCGGGCACGGACATGGCCGGCGCGATGGCGGAGACAGTGAACTACGTGAACCGCGCCCGGGCCTTCATGCCGACCGGCACCGTGCCACCCTTCGTCATGCGATTCGACGCCGGCAGCGTGCCGGTCGGAGATCTGGTCTTCTCGGATGAGAGCGGAAAGTTGGGCGTCAAGGCCCTGCAGGACGCCGCCCTCTTCCGGGTACGTCCGCTGTTTGCGACTTTGCGGGGCGTGTCAGCCCCACCGCCGTTTGGCGGCAGCCCCCGCTCCATCGTAATCAGCGCCGACCCCGACCGGTTGCGCGCTTACAATATGAGCCCGGACGAGGTCGTTCAGGCGATCACGAAGGGCAACACGATCAGTCCATCCGGCAACGTGCGCATCGGCAACGAGTTGCCGATGGTTCCGGTGAACTCGGTGGTGACGGATGTACAACGTCTGGGCGACGTTCCCATCCGTTCCGACGGAACCCGCACCATCTTCGTACGTGATATTGGGACTGTCGCCGACGCTGCCGATATCGAAGTCGGCTACGCGCTCGTCAATGGCCACCGCACCGTCTACATTCCGGTCACCAAACGTGCCGACGCCTCCACGCTCAGTGTCGTCAATCTCGTCAAGGAGAATATCCCAAAGTTCCAGGCCGTACTGCCGCCGGGCGTGAAGGTTAGCTATGAGTTTGACCAATCGCCCTTCGTCACGCGCGCGATCCTGGGGCTAACCGAGGAGGGGCTGCTCGGCGCGTTGCTCACTGGGGTGGTAGTCTTGCTGTTCCTACGCGACTGGCGCAGCGCTCTGGTCGTGGTGGTAAACATCCCGTTGTCGATCCTGGCAGCAATGATAGCGCTGTGGGCGTCCGGGCAGACGGTCAACCTGATGACCTTGGGCGGACTGGCTTTGGCGGTCGGCATCCTGGTCGACGAGGCGACCGTCACCATCGAGAATGTCCATTCGCATCTTGGGCGCGGCGCGGCCCTCGCCCATGCTGCGTATGATGGCACGACCGAGACAACTGTCCCCCGTTTCCTCGCGATGCTTTGCATCCTCGCAGTCTTCGTCTCCGCTTTCTTCATGCAGGGTGCGGCACATAATCTCTTCGTTCCGCTGGCACTGGCGGTGGGCTTCGCGATGGTCGCCTCCTATGTGCTATCCACCTCGCTCGTGCCGGTCCTGTTGATCTGGGTCCTGGGGACCCAGCAAGGCCTTCATGCGGCCGGTCCCTCGTGGTTCGACCGGTTTGGAGACCGATATCGCGATTTTTCGGCTCGCGCCGTGCGGCGGCGATGGATCGTCGTGCCGGCCTATTTTGCTGTCGCTGGGCTGATCATAGTCGTTGTCGGCGGCACCCTGGGCCGTGCGATCTTCCCGATCGTCGATGCCGGACAGTTCACGCTGCGCATGCGCGCCACCGCGGGCACCCGCATCGAGGAGACCGAAAAGCTCGCCAACAAGACGTTGGACATCGTCCGCCGCGAGGTCGGCCCGCAAAATGTCGCGATGACTCTCGGATTTGTCGGTGTCCAAAACGCCCAATATCCAATCAATACCATCTACCTCTGGACGAGCGGGCCGGAAGAAGCGGTTATACAAGTGCAACTAAGTCCCAAGGCTGGCATTAGAGTCGCGGATCTTGAAGAGAGGCTGAGGCAGAAGCTGGCGCAGGAGCTGCCTGGCGTGCGCTACAGCTTCGAGCCCAGCGACATCGTCAGCCGGGTGATGAGCTTCGGCGCCCCGGCGCCGATCGAGGTGGCGGTCAGCGGCCCTGATTTTACCAAGACCCGCCCTTTCGCGCAGCAACTGCAAAAGGCGCTGGGCGGGGTTTCGTCCTTGCGAGACCTGCAATTCGAACAGGAGCTCGATTTCCCGGCAGTGAAGGTCGACATCGACCGGCAGCTCGCCGGCATGCTCGGAGTGACGGCGAACCAGGTCGGCCAGTCTCTGACGGAGGCGACCTCTTCGAGCCGTTTCACGGTCCCCAACTTCTGGGCTGATCCCAAGAGCGGCGTGGGCTACCAAGTGCAGGTGGAGGTGCCACCGCTGCGCATGGATTCGTTGGAGGAGGTCAAGAATATCCCGATCAGCCGGAGTCAAGACGTGCAGATCGACCTCCGGAACGTTGCGGAAGTGACGCAAGGCACCGTTTTTGGCGAATATGACCGATACAACATGCAACGGATGTTGACGCTGGAGGCCAATATCGCCGGCGAGGATCTGGGCGGCGTAGCGGACCAGGTGTCGCGGGCGCTTGCCAAGTCTGATGCCCGGCCGCAAGGCGTCAGTGTGGCGGTGCGCGGGCAGGTCGTGCCAATGCAGGACATGTTCAGTGGCCTCGAGCTCGGGCTCATCGTCGCGGTGATCGTAATCTTCCTGTTGCTGGCGGCGAATTTTCAGTCCTTCCGGCTCTCGCTTGCGGTCGTCCTCACGATCCCCGCCGTGGTCTCGGGCGTTGCGGTCGCGCTCTGGATCACCCGCACGACGTTGAACATCGAGTCGCTCATCGGCGCGATCATGGCGATCGGCGTGGCGGTGGCCAATGCGATCCTGCTCGTCACCTTCGCCGAGCGCGATCGGATCGGCGGCGCCCACGTGCCGGATGCGGCGGTCTCGGGGGCGGCGAGCCGTCTGCGGCCGATCCTGATGACAGGCTGTGCGATGATCGCGGGTATGTTGCCAATGGCGGTCGGCCTGGGCGAAGCCGGCTCGCAGACCGCCCCGCTCGGACGCGCCGTGATCGGCGGCCTGACGGGGGGGACCATCGCGACGCTGATCATCTTGCCGGCCATTTTCACCCTTCTCCAGGGCGAGCACACACGAAAAAGCGCTTCGTTGCTGCCCGCCGACCGTGGCGGCTCCGATGCGCCGATTTAGCCCTAAATCAACGGCTCTTGCTGTCGCCACCGCGGCGAGCTGTATTGCGTCACTGGTTCCGATCTCCGTTTCCTCCGCTCAGGCCCCGTCAGCTCCAGGTGCCGCTCCGAAGCGGCCGGCGCCGGCCAACCCAATGCCGAATGCGGAAAGTGACGACAAGAGCCGGCAGCTCGCGACCGTTGTCGTCCCGGCGACCATCCAGGCTTTCTTCGTCACCGATCTTTACGCCAAGGACTCCGGCTATGTCTCGCAAGTCAACAATGATATTGGCGACCACGTGAAAGTAGGGCAGGTGGTGGCGGTGATCGAGGATCCGGAGGTGCAGGCGCAATCCAACAGGGCTCAGGCGGGCGTACAGCAGGCCAAGGCCGCGCTCGAAGTAGCACAGCGGCAGCTCGCGGGTATGCAGGCCGATCTCACCCTGCAGCAGGTGACGCTCAAGCGGCAGAAAGAACTCTTCGCCGGCAAGGCCTCAACCGCCCAGACGCTCGACGAGGCGCGGGCCAAGCAAGGCGTATCGAGCGCCAATGTGGAGACCGGGAAAGCGAAGATCACGTCGGCCGAAGCCGATCTCCAGGCAGCTAAAGCCGAAGCGGAAAGGCTCCAAGCGTTGCTGCAGTATGATAAGATCGTGGCCCCGTTCGACGGGGTGGTGACCCGGCGGCTGGTCAATCCCGGCGATCTGGTGCAGGCGGCCACCTCCACCCGCACGGCGCCGCTATTCACCCTCCAGAAACTCGACGTGGTGCGGGTGTTCGCCGACGTGCCGGAGGCGAGCGCTGCGGGCATCCGCTCCGGTCTGCCGGCCGATGTCAAGCTCTACGGGCCGGCCGGAGTAACGATCCACGGCGCCGTCACCCGCATCGCGACCGCGCTCGATCCTACGACGCGCACGATGCGGGTCGAAATCGACCTGCCGAATCCCGGCGAAAAGCTGCTGCCGGGGATGTATGCGCAGGTGACGCTGGGGCCTGAGCCGCAGCAGGTGGACCCGCCCGAGCCGTAACGCCTCATGGACCGGAAGGGGGACGAGACATGAGACGACGCTTTCGCTGGTACATGGTGCTGACGGCATTTCCTTTCCTGGCCGTGAGCGGCTGCGCTGATCCGTCGAGCCTGCCGCTTCCGCCTCCATCGGTTGCGCCAGCCGCTCAGCCCGCCGCTTCCCTGAAAGTCGACGCCTCACAGATACGCCCGATGTATGACCATCGCCTGCTGGCGGTTGATTTGCCGACGGTGGTTCGAGTCGCGATGGCGCGCAACATCGAAATCAAGGAAGCGCAGGAGAACATTGAGGCTTCGCGCGGCGTGTATGAGGGCAGCGTTGGAGCGATCTTTCCCTCCCTTACTCCGAACATCACCGCCCTGGGCATTCAGGGAGCACTTTCAACCACCAGTGGCCTGGCGCTGGCGAGCTTCACGCACTTCTTTCCAGCGGCCGCGATAGAGTGGATCATCAATCCGGGACAGGTCGCCTACAATGTCATTGCGTCGAAGCGGCGACTTGAGGCTTCGGAACTGCAGGATCAGGCGGTAGTGCTTGAGACGACTCGCTTGGCCGCGGTACAGTACTACGATCTCGTGCTTAACCAGGCGCAGGTCTCCGTAGCCTGGCGTGCAATCAAAGAAGCCGAGGAGTTACTTCGGATAGAACGCTTGCGTTTGAAGACCGGCACCGGATTGCCTGCGGACGAACTGCGAGCCGAGGCCGCGCGCGCTGGCAAGCAGCAGGACCTGCTGAGCGCATTGAACGGCTTCTACGACGCATCGATCGCCCTTACACTAACACTTCACCTCGATCCGACCGTCATGCTGGTACCACGGGCGGGAACAATGAAGCAGGCGACGCTCCTTCGCGAGGATCTACCGATTGACGACATGTTAACTACCGCCGTGCGCTATCGGCCCGACATGGAAGCCGTCCGTGCACTGTTGGCCGCCGCAGAGGCTGACAAAGGCGCCACAACCTGGGGTGGGCTTGGACCGCAGGTCCAGGCAAAAGGCATTTTAGCAACGCAGCCCCCGGCCGGGAGGCTGGCTGATACGGAGTACCGGCAATCGATTTACACCACGACAGGCGGCTTTAATTGGAGTCTAGCTACTTTCGGCAGGATCAAAAGCGCGGCCGCCAATATGAATATCGCGGCTCTTAACGTGGATCGCCAGTTGGACGAAGTCCAGGCTGCAGTCGTCACCGCACATCAGGCCAGCCTCATCGCGGCAAAACTCATTCCGAAAGCCAAGCAGGAGGTTGCTTCGGCTGAAGAGGCCCTGCGCTTGACACAGAAGAATCTTCAGGCCGGCACCGGCCTCACGATCGACGTGCTCCAGGCCCAGGATGCCGCCGACCAAGCTCGTCTCCGCTACGCCACGGCCTTAGTCCGCTACAATGAATCCCAGATCAACCTGCTCGCTGCCCTCGGCCTAATAGATCCAGCGACTGTGGAGGGTAGACCGGCGCCACTGCGAATTCTGGGCCATAGCTTGGGGCCGACCGCTCCGGAATGATCGCCGCGTATGGACGGAACCATTGCCGACAACGGCGCCCCCTGAACACGGCGGGCTCTGAGCTCACTGGGCGCCAGCGACCGAACGATGAGGACTTCACCACCGTCAACGCGGACGACATTTCTTCCCCATCGTCCAGCCTGTCTGCTCATGGCGCATCGCTGCGCTTGGATTCGTCGCAGGTAATATCCGCTTACGGACTAAGGCGGAACCTGGCGAGCCGCTTCTGGCACCCATCTATGAGTTCACAGCTCGCTTGGTCGTCCTCCAGAGCCTTCAGCCGCTTTTGGCCTTGCTTTTGCGCAATCCCTTGGTCCACCTGACGAGCTTGGTCTTCTCGATTGTAAGGCAAATCTTTCTCAGGGCGTGCGACCTCACGAAGTTCAACGAAATATCTGATTGCGCGTGGCGCTATAATGGGGGAGCCTGTTGCGCACCTCAACTCGTAATGTCGCGACACCCTACGATTTTGTACTATGTCTCCCGAGCGCCGTCGCGATCTCGCAGATGGCGAGGACCCCCGGCCTGGCCGCCGGCCTTGAACCCAGCCAGCGCCAACGAAGGTGTGCGCTGATGATTCGTCGTTTCTGGACCTGCGCCATTGTCACGACTGTGAGCGCGCTGGTCAGCGCTGGCTTCTCCGTTGTAGGTCTATTTGGGCCTTCTAGCAGCGGCAGTTTTGAACGCTATGCCGCCTCGCGTAGCATTGCTCTGCTCATTGCCGTGCTGTGTTGCATCGGGGTTCGCTCTCGCCACGCGATTGCTGCCATGGCGTTGGTCATGAGTCTGGTGCAAGGATTCGACGGGCTTATCGGGATACTGGCGCACGACCCGGCGAAGACCTACGGCGCCTTTGCATTTGCCATCATGAATTTTGCTGTACTCGTGTGGCTGCTGTGCTCGCCTGAAGACCGAAATGTCGGAAGTTCAAGCTGAGGCACCACCGACCAGGTCGGTTCTCATAGCTCAGAAGAGCGGGTGAATGAGAGCCTGCGCGTGCCGACGGTTCCTCGACGGCTATCGTAGCGTGCTCTAGCGAAAGTGGCGCGCCCGGAGAGATTCGAACTCCCGACCCCTAGATTCGTAGTCTAGTGCTCTATCCAGCTGAGCTACGGGCGCCTCTGGCGCGATGGTCCTCTTGGAGCCAATCTGGCCGCCAGGGCCTCACGAAATGAGGCGCGGAAACCGGTGCGAGACTTAACCGCTTGGCATCCTCCTGGCAATAGGGGCGAGGGGGCCCGGAAATGCTATCCCTTTATTGCTTACCAATGGCGGCCTGGGGCAGGGTAACGCGAAATTTCGCGCCCGCATTTTCTTCATCAGCGCCGGGGACGAGCGCGATGGCCCCGCCATGGCCGCGCACGAGATCGGCCGCGATCACCAGGCCGAGGCCAGACCCGCCAGAACGGCTCGAGCTGAAGGCGGTGAAAAGCCGCGCCCGCGCACTTGCCGGCACGCCGGGTCCGGTATCGGCGACCTCAATCACCGCCGTCTTGTCCTCAAGCCAGGACTCGACCCCGATCCGTTTCGGCCGTCCGGGCTCCGCCCTGGAGTTTTCCAGCGCTTCGGCGCCATTGCGAAGAAGATTCATCAGCACGCGAAACATTTGCTCTCGATCCGCGGCGATCTCGAAATCGGCGGCGACCGCGTTGACGAACTCGATCCCGCCCCGCGCTTCGAGCCCGATCATCTCGATGACTTCGGCGACGAGCCCGTGCAACGGAAAGCGCGTCGATTTTGGCGGATCGTCGGCGGCGCGGCCGTAGGTCAGCGTCGCCTGACAGAAACGGATCGCGCGATCGAGCGTGGCGACGAGTTTGGGCGCCAGCCGTTGGACAAGCGGATCATCGGCATTCGCGAGGCGGTCGGACAGAAGCTGCGCCGAGGTAAGCATGTTGCGCATATCGTGATTGATCTTGGCAACCGCTAGCCCGAGCGCGGCTAGATGTTTTTTCTCATTCAACTCGCGGACCAGAACGTCCTGCATGATGGCGAGTTCCTCTTCGGCATAAGCAATCTCGTGATTGCCGCCGGAAGGGACGATGACGCGGCGGGAGGAATTCTCGGGATTGGCGCCGAACTCGATCAAACTGTCGGTGAGCCGCCGCACCGGGCGAAGCACCATGAAGATAATCGCGACGGTTGCGAGGATCGCGACGACCATCGACATAACGAGGGTAACTGCCATTAGCCGGAGCGAATAGGCGCGCATGGCTTTGATCAGCGGCGCCTCGTCCATGGTGAGCGCGATCCATTCGCCGCCCATCGGCGCTTCGCCGACGATCGTGATGACCCGCCCTGGCGGCGCCATCAGCGTGGCCATCGCCTCGGGCAGGGGGTGGAAAGCAGACTCGCGAAAATCGTAAACTTCATCCACGCGACGCGGCAACTCGGAAGCGGCGAGGATTTGCTTCGTGCCATGCTTGCTCAGGACGATGATTCGCGCGCCGACGCTATCCAGCAATTGCCGCGACAATTCGGGGGGTACCATGGCCTTGGGTGCCGCGTCGAGCACGAGCGCGGCCGTATAGGCGGCGCTGAGGCGTTGCCACAGCCAATTCTCGCGATAGGTGGCAATGGCGGGGATGTAGATCATCGTCGCCGCGGCGATGACGAAAGCGGTGTTCAACAGAAGCACCCGCGACGCCAGGCCGAAGCGGACCGGGCGTCGCTTTTTCGCGAGGATTCCGCTCGCCGCGAGACCCTCGCGCGGAGGCATCACGAGATCGCTCATGGCAACCCCTTTTCGAACCAACGCCAGAGGCGCGGCACTGTTCCGCTCGGCCGCGATCGTTTCATCGCGAATCGCCCGTGCCACTACTTATTTGTTTTCTCGCCCAGTTTTGTCCAACAATTCTACCACTTTTTTATAATGATGCGCATGTCGTCGGTATTCGGCTTGAAGGTGAGACCCAAAACCGCGATGGTCTTGCCGCGCACCGAACCGCCGCAGGCGGCCAAAACCTTGCGGGCCATGGCGCGCTTGCGCTGGTCATTGATCGCGGCAACCTCCTCGACGATGCGGACCGGCGCGCCATGATCCTGGGCGGTCTTGATGAGAGCCTGGGTGTCCTTCGGAAAGCAGGAGCCGCCGTAGCCTGGTCCCGCATGCAGGAATTTGGAACCGATGCGCTTGTCGAGGCCGATCCCGCGCGCCACGTCCTGGACATTGGCCCCGACCCGCTCGCAAAGATCGGCGATCTCGTTGATGAAGGTTATTTTCGTGGCGAGAAAAGCGTTGGCCGCGTATTTGGTCAGTTCCGACGTGCGGCGGCCGGTAAAAAGGAAGGGTGCCTGGTTCAGATACAGCGGCCGGTAGATTTCCGTCATGACCGCTTCGGCGCGTTTGTCCTCGACGCCGATGACGATGCGGTCCGGCCGCTTGAAATCGTCGATCGCCGCCCCCTCACGCAGAAATTCTGGGTTGGAAACAACCGCGAAATCGGCGTCCGGCCGGGTCTCGCGAATGATCCTCTCGACTTCATCGCCGGTGCCGACGGGGACCGTGGATTTTGTCACGATCACCGTAAACCCATCGAGCCCGGCGGCAATCGCGCGCGCCGCATGGTAGACGAAGGAAAGATCGGCATGGCCATCGCCGCGCCGCGATGGCGTTCCGACTGCAATGAAGACCGCTTGAGATCCCGCGACCGCCGCGGCAAGATCGGTTGCAAAGGAAAGCCGGCGTTGCCGCACGTTGTTTCCGACGAGGTCGTGCAAGCCGGGTTCGAAGATCGGCATTTTCCCCGCCTTCAAGGCTTCGATTTTTTGTGCGTCGCGGTCAATACAAACGACCGTATGTCCGAAATCCGCGAGACACGCCCCCGACACGAGCCCCACGTAGCCAGAACCGATCATTGCAATGTGCATCTTGCGCCCCCAACGCGCCGGTAACGTCCCCAAGCCATAGCACGATTGAAAACGGGGTGGCACCTGCCACCGTGCCCGGCAGCGTTTTGCGCCAGACGAAATTGCGCGATCTGCCCGGAAATGCTGTAAATCCCCGCCTGTGGGAAAAATTTCTATCGATATTCATGCGAATGAACCCATGACCGGCAAACGGCAATTGAGCAACGCCAACGCCATGAACCGAGACCTGCCGCCCGATTTATGCATCATCGGCGGCGGCCCTGGTGGTTTCTCGCTGGCGCTTGGGGCGGCGGCCAGCGGTCGGTCCGTCGTGCTCGTCGAAAAAGGTGCGCTTGGCGGCCGCAGACTTACCGATGCCATTCCGCGCCACGCCTTGCTGGCGGCGAGCCGGGCCGCCCCTTTGGCGCGTGCCGCCGCCGCTTTCGGCGTCGCCGTACCAGAGCCGCAAATCGATTTCGCGCGCGTGCGTCAACATGCCGCCGCGGTGCATGCGGCGATCGCGCCAAATTATACGCAAGCGCGTCTCGAAGCCTTCAATGTGAAGGTCATTCGTGCGCCGGGACGCTTCACCCGTCCCGATACATGCGAGGCGGGCGGCGAGAAAATCAAGGCGCGACGCTTCGTCGTCGCGACCGGATCCGTCGAGAGAATCTTGCCCATTCCGGGGCTCGACCTCGTGCGGTCGCTCGACTGCGCCGCGCTCTGCGCGTTGGAACATCTGCCCCGGTGTCTTATCGTCATCGGCGCCGATCCGGGTGGGCTTGCGCTCGCGCAAGCGATGCGCCGGCTCGGGTCCGAGGCGATCGTGCTTGCGGAGGGAGAAATATTCGGTTCGGAAGACGAAGAACTTGCCGCGCCGGTGCGCGCCGCGTTCGCGCGCGACGGCGTTG
>Ga0207108_1087_pt1 | contig 17311 bp, 16 predicted proteins | sample Alteio_BWMinHeat_76_FD_153562 | JGI IMG/M metagenome (GOLD analysis project Ga0207108, IMG submission 153562) | Enriched cells from forest soil in Barre Woods Harvard Forest LTER site, Petersham, Massachusetts, United States -... | ecosystem: Environmental > Terrestrial > Soil > Temperate forest >...
CCATAGACACTCGGAACAGATCAGGGCCGTGCCCCAAGTCGCCCTTAGTTATGTTATAGTCTCGATTAGAAACCAAGCCTAGTCGACACTATAACATTATGAGACCTCTCTCGTTCTCCCCCGATTCGTTGCGAAAGCTGCTGCTGCACGACAAAATCGCGGCCCTTCCCGATCTGAAACGAGCGCTCGGCACGGATGTCGACCTCACCGTTTTCCGAAAGCTGAAAGAACTCGACTACCTGACCAGCTACTCTCATGGCGGCCGCTTTTACAGCCTTCGTGAGATCGCCCGCTTTGGAGCCGATGGTTTGTGGTCCTGCGATCCGGCTTGGTTCTCCCGCTACGGCACCTTGCGTGCCACGGCCGAGGCATTCATCCACAGCTCGACGGCAGGCTATTTTGCGGAAGAACTGTCCGAAATTCTGCATGTAGGAGCGCAGGATGTCTTACGTCAACTCGTCCAGCAGAACAAGATCGCGCGGGAGTTGATCTCAGGCCTGTTCCTCTATACTTCCATCGATCCAGCCACCCGCCGGCGACAACGTCTGTTACGTCGTAACGGCCAGTTCCTTCCCACGGTCTTGGATGCCTCCCGTTTGGAAGTATCTCCCGATGAGATGAAAGCCGCCATCATTTTGTTCTACAGCCTTTTGGACGAACAGCAGCGCCGCTTATTCGCCGGTATGGAGTCGCTGAAGCTCGGCCACGGCGGCGACAGCGTGCTGGCCGAGTTTCTTGGCCTCGATCCGCACACCATCGCCCGCGGCCGCCGGCAGTTGCTGGATCAGGATGTCGAGATCGGCCGGACGCGACAGTCCGGCGCCGGGCGCAAACCGGTCGAAAAAAAACGCCCGAAGTAATCGCCGCCATCGAAATCCTGTTGGAACACGACATCGCCGGAGATCCCATCACCGGCATTCGGTGGACCCACAAAACGCCTGCCGGAATCGCCGAACTGCTGCGGCAACTCGATATTGAGATCTCGGCCAATACCGTAGCGCGACTGCTTCGCGATATGGATTTTTCCCTCCGTGTGAATCGCAAAGCCATCGCCACCGATTCCAGCCCCGACCGCGACCAGCAGTTCCGTTACATCTCGACGTTGCGTACCCGCTTTGAACGCCAGGGGCTGCCCATTATCAGCGTCGACACCAAAAAACGAGAACTGGTCGGCAACTTCAAAAACAGCGGCGTCAAGTGGGACCGCGCGCCCGTGCGCGTCCATGATCACGATTTCCGTTCCGATGCCATCGGCGTCGCGATCCCCTACGGTATCTATGACCTGCTCGCCAACCGAGGCTCGGTCTTCGTAGGCGTCTCGCATGACACCGCAGCTTTTGCCGCCCACTCCATCGCCGGCTGGTGGAAGCGCGACGGCGCCGACCGCTACCAACGCGGCCGACAGCTGCTCATCCTCGCCGATACTGGCGGCAGCAACAGTTGTCGTACCGGCGCCTGGAAAACTGAACTTCAAACCCAACTCTGCAACAGCTTTGGACTCACAGTCACCGTTGCCCACTACCCCACCGGCGCTTCCAAATGGAATCCCATCGAACACCGCCTGTTCTCCGAAATCTCCAAAAACTGGGTCGCCGAGCCTCTCGACAGTTATCCCAAAATCCTCAACTTCATCCGCAATACTTACACCCGAACTGGGCTCGCAGTCTCGGCCTACCTCGATCGAAGGCATTATCCCACTGGCACTTCACCCGATCCAGAGCAAGTTCGCCGTCTTTGCATCAAACGACATTCGATTCGGCCCGCCTGGAACTATACGATTGCTCCGATGTGAATCTATTGTTGCGTCAGCCCTTAGGTCTTGGCTGCCTCATTGGTTCGGTGCTGAGTATCGGGTTTCGCATGCGGCCTAACAATTGGCCTGCCTCGGCTTTCAAGAACTTAGAAGCATTCAAGGCCGAATTGGTGACCGTCTGCGCTGCCGTCGCTGCAATCGCGCTTATACCTGCAGTACGCTGGATCTTGAGATTTGCTCGCGCTTGGTGGGCGGGTATTACCACTGTCTCCACTTTGTTCGCAGCGTGCGGGATAGTGTCCCTACTCACGTACGGCCCTCGCCATCCAATCCTGCTTACGGTACTCGAACTGGCGATCTTGTCCCTACTTCTACTCACGGAATACCTGCGGCAGCGACCGCGACTGCCCGCAGTGGTTCCGCCGAAGACGCTCAACACTCCGATCGCCAAGGGCGCCGGATCAATGGCAGGACGATGGACAGCCTCTAGCAGCGATGATCCGATCACGAATTGGTCGGACGACATCGTTGGTCGAACTGCCCTCGTTGAACTCTTGGCCGATCACGCCCTACGCAAGCGTACTCCGACAATTGCCCTGCACGGTGCGCTCGGTGATGGCAAGACGTCCGTTCTAAACCTGTTGAAGACAGCAGTGGAAGGTCAGGTTATCCTCATATGCTTCAGCGCTTGGTTGCCCGGCTCCGAAAGAACGCTCTCGGCTGACCTCTTCAAGGACCTCGCGGATGAATGCAGGAGGTACATCTATATTCCGGCGCTCAGGAAGCGGGCTTTATCATATGCCCGAATGATCAGCAGCTCCGTCAATTACTTAGGCGGATTGAAAGAAGTCATTCCGGCGCTATCCCAGAGGGAAGAGATCGAAGAACTGCGCCGCTCCTTCTCTCGGGTGCCATTACCGATTCTAGTCTTGCTCGACGACATGGATCGGATGCAAAGGGATGAGCTAGAGGTTCTCCTGAAGATCCTCCGTGGTGCGTCGTCGCTCCCAAATGTGACGTTCGTATGCGCATTTAGCCTTGGGGACGTAACTAAGACGCTTTCGACGGACCGTGCGTTGGCGCCGGACTATTTGGAAAAGTTCTTTCCGGTCTCCCTCAGACTGTCGCCTCCTTCACCGACTTTGATTGCGGAATGCTTTCAAACACGACTCAAAAATAGTTTGACCCAACAGCAGTGGTTCAGTCGAGACGACGAAGGTGCGATCTTTGAAGAGAGGATTGGAAACATCTGGCGCTACGCCCTTGAAACCCTATGTACGAACCTCAGAAAAGCGGGGTTACTGATAAACGACGTTTTAGCAGCCGGTGAATCCATTGTTGGAGAAGTCAATCCGCTTGATTTGGTAATGATAGAGGCGATTAGACGTTTTTGTTCGCGAGTATATGATCTTGTCAGAATCAATGGAATACACCTGACTGATGGTGCGACAAATACGCTGCTCATTGATGAAGACAAGCCTAAGGCGTTCTTCGGGCTTCTCAGTCAAGAAGCGGATACAAGCGAACACCCGGCAGCGATCCGTTATCTTCTATATTCACTCTTTCCAAAGTACGCACAAGCAAGCAGCGACAAGGCGGCGCGGATCTCCCAATACAAGGTATCGACGGATCGAGAATTTCGGTATGACCAGATGGCAATCAGGAACGCGGACTATTTTCAGGTTTACTTTCGATCAGCGCTGCCGGAAGAGATGTTCAGCAATGCCGAATTACAGCGGATACTTGTCGATCTGAATAGAGAAAGCGTAAATGTTGAAGCTGTCTTTAACGAAGCGCTTGACTCTATTCCCGCGCAGAGCGCGAAACGAGCAGATTTCCTTTGGAAGCTGTCGATGGCCGTTGTTTCCTCGCTAGATGACGGCGCCGCTGAGTGCCTCGCTTATGCAGCGGCCAAACGGGCCGCTGATTTTGCGTACGACATGATGAATGTCGGAGAGCCGGCCTATGCCCTTAACATTGTCTTTCACGCTGCTCAGAAAGTGGCCGAGTCTCATGCGCAGCAAGTGTTGGAAGGTGCGATGAACGTATGTTCCGATGATACATTTGCTTTCAGACTTTTGCGAAACACAGACAGAGATCGAAACGACATATTGAGAAATTATTCGACGGTTGACCACGAAGCGCTCAAGCGGGTGTTCGTGCAGCGGATGCGAAGACGGTATGGTCTAAGTTCGGATACGACAGTTCCAAGCATCCAACAGTTCGATTGGTGGGCTTTTCGTCTGTGGGCCGAACACTCCGAGGAGGATCGGGAGATCGAGCGAGACTTTTGGCGCAGATTCATTGGGGGAAGCCGGAAAAGGTTGGCGCAAGCGATAAACTTTGTCTATCCCATCAATGTTCATTGGAACCAGGATCCCTCGCCAGATATTGATCTTCTCTTCCCTTTAGATGAGTTAGACTCTTTGTTAACGGAGCTTCCAGACGAGCCCTTGGACGAAGTTGAAACTAGGGGCGTTGATCGGATGCGGGCGTTGAGGCAGGGTAATTTTAAACATTCACCATTTTCTTGATTGAGTCTGCCTTCTCGCCCGGCGCTCGCGCGAATAGATCGCATCCAACAGCGACCGCTGCTCGACTCTGCGCCTCCAGCGGCTTCGCTTCCCCCAGTTTGGGATGTGTTTGCGGTACAGCGCCAATCCGCTCATCCCTGCCTTCCGGATCGGTATCCATTTTGGCGTTTTTGTCGATTTGTGAAATCAACAACTTGAGTGTTGTCAATGAGCCTTATGGGTTGGAGTCCCGCCCGGCTCTCGAACAAAGGGCCCGTCATTCCTTTGCAGCGCAGGGAAGGTCGACTAGCAATCCGATTGACAATCGACCGCGGTTGCCAACTTGCTCAGCAGTCGTCGATTGGCAGGCCAAGTCTTGGCCTGCCGCTCGCTTCCATTGAGGCGGGGCCGGTCGGAGCCCCCCGATGTGCGGGTCCGTGCCGGATGTTCTACAGCGATTTCAAGAAGTCGTAAAAGATGTGGAGGCCGGTGGTGAATTCGGCGAGCGGGATGCGCTCGGAGTCGCTGTGCATGGTGGCGGCGGTAGCGGCGTCGATGACCATCGGAGTGAAACCGTAGGCAATCATGCCGCGTTGCTGCAGGAAGGCCGAGTCGGTCCCGAAAGGTACAATCATCGGCGTCACAACGGCGCCGGGGTGATACTTCAGGAAAGCATCGCGCATGGACCGATACAAAGGCGTGTCGACGGGACTCATGGCGACGTCCGGCGCCTGGCTGATTATCTCGATCGAGACGCGCGGATCGTTAATGCGCGCCTTCATTTCCGAGATGAACTCTTCAGCGTTAGTGCCGGGGAGCAGGCGGCAGTCGAGGCTCGCTTCGGCGGTCGAAGGAATCACGTTGGCCCGGGGCGGCGAGCCGACGCCGGATGTCAGAGTCGTTAGAGAGATGGTGTTGTGCTGGATTGCGGCGGTGAATTTGTTCACCACAAGCGGCTCGCCGATAGTCCGTTGCATCTCCGCGACCACCGGGTTCTGCTTGCCGGATTCTGGTAGCGCCATCGCTTTTTCGATTGCCCGCAGAAGAGTCATGTTCGCGTTGTCGGGGATCGGCTGCGAGCCGTGGCCGGAGGTTCCGTGCGCGCGCAGGCGCAGCCAGAACACGATCTTGTCGCCGACCGAAATGCCGAAAACCAGTTTGCTGGGCGCCAGGGCATTGCGCGTCCCCATGCCGCCTTCGTCGAGAACGTACTCCGCGTCGATCTCGTCGTAATGGTTCGCGATCATCCAGCGGATGCCCCACTCGCCGCCCATTTCTTCGTCGGCGGTCGAAATCATGATGATGTCGCGCGAGGGCACGATGCCCGAATTGTGCAGCGCGATCAGCGCCATGAGCTGCTGCGTCCCGATACCCTTCATGTCGAGCGTGCCGCGGCCCCAAACGATGCCATCGCGAATCATGGCGCCGAACGGATCCACGTTCCAAGCCTTCGGATCGACGGGCACCACGTCGAGATGGTTGAGCAGCAGGATGGGGCGCTTCGACGGGTCCTTCCCCTTGAGTCGAACCACAAGGTTGGTCTGGCCCGTGGGGCCGCTGGTGAAGAGCTTTGGCTTCAGACCGTTCCTCTCAAGCTCAGAAGCGAAGAGCTGCGCGCAAGGAAGAGTGTTCGAAGGGGGGCTGATGCACGGAATCCGCACGTAGGTCTGAAGAAACTCGACGGCGTGCTTGTCGAGCGCGGTCCAATCGGGCTCGGCCGCGAACGCCACGAAAGATGCAGCTAGAACAATCAGATGCCTCATTGTTTTTCGACCTCCGGCACACCAGACAAGGATACATCGGCGTTGACTGCGCGATACGCCTCGATCAACGCACCGGCCGCGGGGCCATACACCGGCCGGTCGACGCGGTTCACCGTCCCCAACTCCACCAATACACGGAACCGCTCCAGGATGCGCGCGCTTCGGAAGACGCCGCCGATGTAGCTGACCCGCGCAGGGTCGCCCGGCGCGAAGATCTGGCCACGAACGGCTCCGGCCAGAGTTGCGAGCTGCTGAGCGGCCGTCTCGAGAATTCTGATTGCGACGGCATCGCCTTCCGCGGCTGCTCCATCCACAGCTTTGGCGAGGGAGGCGATGCGGGGGCGCGGGAACTCGGATGTGTAAAGGCGATGGAGCGCGTCGTTGACGGTGCTGGACGCGGTTTCACGCAACAACACTTCGCCTAACGCCGTCGGTGGACCCCAGCCCTCTTCGTGCCGCAGGGCCGCACGGAGAGCTTGGCGAGCAATGTCGAAGGCGCTGCCTTCGTCGCCAAAGATGTAGCCCCATCCGCCGGCGCGCGCGGTTTTCCTCGCCTCGTTTCTGCCGAACGCTATGGATCCAGTTCCTGAGATCACGATCAGCCCCGGCTCGCCGGCAGTGGCGCCGGTCAAAGCGATAAGCGCATCGTCCGTGACGGTCATCCGTTTACAGTTCAGGATTTCGCGGAGGATCGCTTCTTTATCCGCGGGTCCGCCGCTGAAGCCGAGGCACGCCGACTCGAAAGCGATTCCGGCAAAATCGATTCCCGCTTGCGCGCACGCCGCCGACACGCTGTCTACGATGGCGCTTGTGAACTTCGCGCGGCCTTCAGCCTCGCCGACATGGTTGCACGGACCGCCTTGACCGTAGCCGACAACTCTGCGCGCCTCATCTCCAATCAGCGCCGTGGTGCTGGATTTGCCTCCATCGACGCCGAGAAAAAAGTGGCTCACGGAAAGCGCGGCCTATGCTTTGTGCATGTACTTGATGTTCGATTTGTACAGCAGCAGATTCGGCGCCCCTTCGCGATTCACCTTCAGGCATCCCTTGTCGTACCACTCGATGATGCCTTCCAAGGTCTCTCCGTCCTTGAGCACGATCACCATCGGCGTCTTGGTCTGCATCTGCTTCATGTAATAGAAATTTTCGGCGTTCGTCTGATCGGGAGGAACGGCTTTTTTCTGGGGGGGCGGACTATTTCGGCGGATCATACGGTCCTTCAACTCGTCCAGCGAGGGACGGATCAACTTCCGGTTAGCAGGCTCCACGGCAAGGCTCCCATTCCGAGGTATCCATACGCGCCCGATCTCGTACAAGGCTGCCGGGTCGCTGGCGAGGATAAGAAAAGATGCGGCTACTGATTATTCAAGCACATTGCGGAGAAGAAGGGCAAGGGAAGAATGGGAGAAGGAGGGAATGAGAGAATGGGACCTACTCTTCCGCTCCTGTCCCTTCTCTCATTCCCTCCTTCTCTCATTCCCCCCTTCGCAATTCCACCACAAGCGCATCGAGCGCGATGCTCTTCTGAATGTTGCGGCGCGCCAGCTCGGCGATTTCGTCAATCTTCTTGACGGCCGTGCGCAGCCAGCGGAACGAGACGCGCGAGGCGATCGCCTGCAGGTCGGCCCGGATGTCGTCGTTGCGTATTCCGGAGGCGCCGTTAGCTATCAGCAGCACGTCCTCGATCAGAACGTAAAGCACTTTGATCAGCAGGTCTAGCCGCTCCTGTTTGCGTGCGCCAAGCGCCTCGGAGTGTTTCGCCCAATCGACAAACTGCGAGCGTCCAGAAGCCACTCTCAGCAGATCCAGCATGGCAGCGCGCCGCGCGTCGTAAATCTCCAGGTCGATCGAGATCGCGAGGCCGGGACTGCCGGCGGCTAGGGCGATCCGTCGCTCCGGGTCCGACAGCCCGCGACCGCGAATGAACCCCAGCATCTCCTCATTCGAAAGCGGAGCGAGTTGGAAGGGCACGGCTCGCGAGCGGATGGTGGGCAGCAGATCGTACGGATTCTCGGCCGTCATGATTATGATCAGGTGCTCGGGCGGCTCTTCCAGTGTCTTGAGCAGCGAGTTGGCCGCCTGCTCGTTGGCGCGGTCGATGTGGTCGATCAGGAACACGCGCCGCGGGCCGTGCAGCGGCTTGAACTGGCTCCGCTCTTTCAGCATGCGCATCTGCGGGATGGAAATTTGACGCAGAGGCCCGTCGGGCGGGAAGGTGACGAAATCGGGATGCGTTGCAAATAGGAGCGGGTCGTCATTGCGCTTATCCGGCACCCATTTCTCGCGGTCTTCCACAATCTCACGGTTGCCGGACAGGCTGAGATCGTCGCGCTCGATCTTGTCCGCGCCTGCTCCAAGTAGCGCGGCCCCGAAGCGGCGGGCGAGGGTCGCCTTCCCGACGCCTTCGGGTCCGGCGAAGAGCAGAGTTTGAGGGAGACGCTCCTGAGTAGTGAGCTGTTGGAGGGATTGAGCGATTTTCTCGTTGCCGTAGAAGTCGGGGAACATCTGATTCATGGTACTTCGTAGCTGGTAGTTGGTAGCTGGTGGTCCGTGTTCGAATGCATAATGAATCGGGATGCTTCATAGTCGGCGAGAGTTCCTGGTAGCGGCAGGTGCTGGGGTGGCGACCTGCGCAGAGGGCGCCATCGACCGCCAAGCCCTCGTACGGCGACACAATCCGGTCCTACTCGACATCGATCCACGATCGCCGCTTTCGGTCGGTAACGGAGAGTTCGCTTTCACGGCGGACGTCACCGGGCTGCAGTCTCTACCGGACCTGTATGAGAAAACCGTGCCCCTATGCACGCAATCGCAGTGGGGATGGCACAGCTTCCCTGCCCCGGATGGTCGAGGGCTCGCCGATCTGCGCCTAGAGAATTTCGACACCTACGGCAGACCTGTCGGCTACGCAACAAGCGCCAAGGGTCAGGAGAAACTATTCAACTGGCTGCGGGAGAATCCACATCGCCTGAGTCTCGGCCGCATCGGACTCCTTCTCGACGAGCGCCCGATTGCGCGCGAGGACGTCGGTGAAGTTCATCAGATTCTCGATCTTTGGAACGGTGAACTGGAGAGCCGGTTCACTCTGAAAGGCGCGCCCGTTCGCGTTCGAACGTGCTGTCATCCGTCGCGAGACTGTCTCGCAGCCGCCATCGAATCCGGTTTGCGTGGCCTGTCCATCGCTTTGGATTTTCCTTATGGTTCGCCGGCAATGAACGCCTCCGACTGGAACAGCGAAGAGAAACATCGCACCATTCTTTCAGCAAACGCCCGTCAAACGGCAACCATCTCCCGTCAACTGGACAAGGACAATTATGTTGTCCGCCTGCATTGGACAGGCGATGCACGCGTGGAAAAGCGTGGAGGTCACCGGATTTTGCCGCATGGCTCGCAACTTGAATTCACGTGCGAGTTCGCGGAAGGGGCGTTGCCGTCCAAACCTGCTTCATGGGCCGAAACGCGGCGGGCAAGCGCCAGCCACTGGAACCGCTTCTGGTCGACTGGTGGGGCGCTCGACCTTTCGGGCAGCACCGACAAGAGGGCTCAGGAGTTGGAACGCCGCGTAGTGCTCTCGCAATACCTGACCGCGATTCAATGCGCGGGATCGGCGCCGCCGCAGGAAACCGGATTGACGTGCAACAGTTGGTACGGCAAGTTCCACCTCGAAATGCACTGGTGGCACGCAGCGCACTTTCCGCTGTGGGGCCGAACCGCGCTGTTGGAGCGCAGTCTGGGCTGGTACGCCTCCGTGCTGCCGGTGGCTCGGGCAAAGGCGCACCAGCAAGGTTACGCGGGCGCACGTTGGCCGAAGATGACCTCGATCGGCGGGCGCGACAGCCCGTCGGCAGTTGGCGAATTGCTGATCTGGCAACAGCCGCATCCGATTGCATTGGCGGATCTCTGCTATCGCGCGCATCCCAATCGCGAGACTCTCGAACGGTATCGGAACGTCGTCATGGAGTCGGCCGAGTTCATGGCCGATTTCGCAGTGGATAGGAATGGACGATACGTGCTGGGTCCACCTATGATCCCGGCGCAGGAGAACCACGATCCGCGCCGCACCTGGAATCCAACGTTCGAGCTGGCGTATTGGCGCGAAGCGCTTGGCATCGCGCAGAAGTGGAGGATGCGGCTCGGAATGGCGCCGGTGAAGAAGTGGGCGGATGTGCGGCAGAGACTTTCCGCGTTGCCGGTGAAGGACGGCGTGTACCTGGCTCACGAGAATTGTCCGGAGACGTTCACGATGAAGAACTACGATCATCCTTCCATGCTTGCGGCCTTCGGCGTCCTGAATGGCGAGGGCGTGGATCGCGAAATCATGCGGCGGACGTTGCACCGGGTGATGCGCGATTGGCGGTGGGCTCAAACGTGGGGCTGGGATTTTCCAATGGTTGCAATGACCGCGGCGCGTCTCGGGGAGCCGGACATGGCTGTCGACGCGTTGTTTATCGACTCGCCGAAAAATACATGGCTGCCGAACGGACACAACTGGCAGCGGAAGGATCTACCTCTGTACCTGCCCGGCAACGGCGCCCTGCTTACGGCGATCGCGATGATGGCCACGAAGTGGAACGGTTTCCCGGCGGGCGCATGGAAGGCGCGATGGGAGGGGCTCCGTCCTTTGTTGGGCGTTTAGAGCAGAGCCGCTTGCCGACATGCGCGGTTCCGAAGCGAGGCGCAAAGTCGCGCTAACCTGCATCCTATGTGAGCGGGCTACTCCCACCGCAAAGCGGCCATCGGTTCCAGCCGCGCCGCGCGCCACGCCGGGATCAACGCTGCGACAAATGCCACCGCCGCCAGCACCGCGGTCGCCAACAGTGCGGTTCGCGCATCCCCCGGTTGAAGTCCGTAGAGCAGCGACGCCGCCAGCTTGCCGCACCCGAGCGCCAAGGGAATCCCCAGCGCGATTCCGCCCGCTATCATCCACGCGCTCTCGGTTAGGAACTCCGCGAGAATGCGCCGCCGCTGTGCGCCGATCGCCATGCGAATCCCGATCTCCCGTGTGCGCCGCGCCACTGCGAAGGACAGCACACCATACAATCCGATGGCCGCCAGCGCTACCGCGATGCCGCCCATCAGCGTTGACAAGAACACCAGCAGCCGCTCGCGGGCCAGCGCCCGGTCGATCTGCATTTCCATGGTCGTGACCCGGTCCACGGGCACGCGCGCATCCATCTCCCTCACCATCGCGCGCAGCCGCTCGGCCGTCGCGGCAGGATCGCCATTGGTCCGCACTTGCACATAAGCTCCGCTTGGAAACGCTCCTTGCGCCACAGGCAGGTACATCACCGCTTGCGGCTCCTCGCGCAACCACCGGAACCGCGCATCGCCTACCATGCCTACCACACGCACTTTGCGCCCGCCACCGTAGGCGAACGCCTTCCCAAGAGCGTCTCCGCCAAGGTACTGCCGCGCGAAATGTTCGTTTACGATCGCCACGCCCTCCGCCAGCGCACCGGCGCGATCGTCATTTGTGAAATCGCGGCCGGCCACCAGCGGGATTCCAAGTGTGCGGAAATAGCCGCCGCTAACCTTCGTGAAATACGTAACGGGGGGCATCCGATTCTGGGGAACATAGCCCGGCACCTTCAGCACAACGGACTGCATGGCGCCCGAGAGAAGGCTGATTGTGGCCAGGCTCGCGGCACGGGTCTCCGGTAAGGCCCGTGTACGCCGCAGCAGCTCGTCGAAAAATTGCGGCGCCCCATTCCTGGCGTAAGCCGTGTTGCTTAAATCCACATGCATCAGGGCGACGTTCTCGGACCGGAACCCAACGTCGATCGACCGCAGGTTCCGGAGCGTCGCGATGAACAGTCCCGCGCCGAAGAGCAGCGCCAGCGATAATGCGATCTGACCGCCGATCAGCAACCGCGCTGCGATCGAGCTTCCACCGCGGCCGGCGGCCGGCAGCCCGCGAATCGCGCTGAGTGGATCGGACCTCGACGCACGCCATGCCGGCAGCAGGCCGAACAGAATCCCGGCGGCGATTGTAATGCCGGCCGAAAAGGCAAACACTGTTGCATCCGGTTGAACGTGTTGTTCCAATCCCTCGCCCTGCGGCCCAAGAAGGTTCAACAGAGCCTCAGTCAAGAGTCGTGACAAAGCCCAGCCGGCCACGCCGCCGGCAGCCGCCAGCACCAGGCTCTCCGCGAGGAAATGCCGCAGCAACGCTCCACGCGACCCGCCCAGCGCCAGCCGCACACCCGCCTCGGATGTCCGCTCCACGGATCGCACCAGTAGCAATGCCGTCAGGTTTGCGCATGCTACGAGTAACACCACGGCCACCAGACCCAACAGCAAAAGCACTGGCTTGCCGAACTGTTCCTTTTTCGAGTCGAGTCCCTGGCTGCCGTCCTTCACCAGGAACGTGTCCCGTGCGGTAAAGTTCAGGCCGATCGCCTTTTCAATCGCCAGGCCCACGACGTTCAGACGCGCGGAAGCCTGCTCCAGTGTGACTCCGGGCTTCAGACGCGCGACAATCTGCGCCCATCCGATAGAGTCCCGCGTTTCGCCCAGTAGCTTACCGACCATCGAAGAGGGTACCTGAAGATCGTGCGGCTCATGCAGCGACATACCCGCAAATCCGCTTTCGGTGACGCCAACGATCTGGACCGGCTCCTTGTCGAGTAGAACGCGGCGGCCGATGACATCCGGCCGGCCGCCGAACCGCTCTTGCCACAAGCGATAGCCGATCACCGCGACCTGACTCGTGCCCTCGGAGGCGTCGTCGGCATTGTCCAGCAAGCGGCCCGCTACCGCTCGCACGCCGAGCATGCGGAAGTAGTTGCCGCTTACCATCTCGACGTCGATCTTCTCGTTCTGTTCGCTGTCCATCAGGTTCACGGTGGTCGAACTCAAGGCGAGGACGTCTTCAAAGCCGGTGTCCTGCTTCTTGAGGTCTTGAAAGAACTGGTATCGGAAGCAGCAGTTCTCCATGTGGAACTGCTCATTGTGCTGGCGCAGGATGACGAGCCGTCCGGCGTGCGCTACTGGGAGTTGCTTCATCACTATGGCGCGGGCGAATGAGAATACGGCGGTGTTCGCGCCTAGCGCCACGGCGAGCGAAAGGATCGCAACCATGGAAAACGACGGGCTCTTGCGCAGGGCGCGCAACGCGAAGCGAAGATCGCGACCCAGATGTTCCAGCCAGCGCCAGCTCCACGTCTCGCGGCTGGTCTCAGCGATAAGCGTCCGATTCCCGAACTTCCGGCTGGCGGCATGCGTCGCTTCTTCCGGCTCGGTGCCCGCCTCGCTGAGGCGTTCCGCGCGCAGCTCCACGTGCAGGCGTACCTCTTCCTCCAGCTCCTCGGTGGCACGCCGCTTGCGCGCCAGCATCGTCAACTTGCGCCACAGTTTTCCGAATCGCATTGGACCTCCAAGCCGTGCGGTGACCTTACAGAACCGCGACCGTAGGGGAGCGGCTCCCTCTAACCGTACTCAACACGAACTAACATAGATAGACTATGTCAAGGTAACTTTGTTAGGGAGAATTTGTAGTCCAAGCCGTTGAACGGCTTAAGACGACGTGCGCGAGAATAGAGACAACAGGCCGCCCAACGATCCGCTCTTCTTGGTCGCGGATTCCTTGCCAGCTAGGCGGTCCGCGAGCCCCACCAGGCTCTTACCGAACGCCGTCCCAGGGGGGATCGGCTTTCCATCGATCAGGGCCCGCTGTACCGCGTCGTAATCGCTGGGCATGATGTGATAAATGTCAGTGTGCAGCGCCGTCCCAATGCTTTCCCGGCTCAGCCCGACATGCTTGTCATAGCGGTTCACCACGATCCGGATCTTCCAGCGCCCGATGTTGTTGGCGTCCAGGTAACTCAGCGACCGCTGCACTGCCTGGAGTGAAGTCAGCTCATTGGTGGCCACCAGCAGCAACTCATCGCAGAGCTGCGCCTGACTGAGATTCCAGTCGCCGTACACGCTCCCGGCATCGATAATGACGACATCGTACACGGCCCTCGCGTACTCCAATATCGGCGCCGCGTTCGTCATTTCGCTGATCCCCGCGATCATCGCTTCCGGCGAAAGCAGCACGTCTACGCCATTGCGCGCCGTCGTCACCGATTTCCACAAATCCGCGTCGATGTCGGACGCGCGTTGGATCACCTCGACGAAGCTGTAGTTCGATTTGACCTTCAGGACGAACGACATGGTCCCGGCAAGCTGATCCAGGTCGGCCAGTAGAATTCTCTTCGCGCCCAGCCGCTTCCACTGATAGGCCAGATTGCAGCAGATAGTGGTGGCACCGGACCCGCCCTTAGCGGGCATGACGCAGAAGATTTTGCCGCGGCTCGATGCGCCTTGCCCGCCGGGCGCGAGCTTGGCGAGCTTCTGTAGCGAAGCCACCACCTGGTCGACCGTAAAAGGCTGCAAGAGGAATTCCGAGGCGCCCTGACGAAGGCACCGCAGAATCAGATCCGGGTCGTTGGCCGCCATCACGGCGATGATCGGGATGCCCGGCTTCGCTCTAAGTATGTCCTGGATTACACCAAGAGCGGCATTCCGATCCGACATTGTGTCCAGAAAGCACAAATTTAGTTCCTGCGCCCGGAAGGCCTCCACGAGCTGGTTCATCGTCGGATAGCTGTCCAGATCGTGGCCCGAGAAGGCTGCGAAATGCGGCGTGAGAAGCGGCGTTAACTCCCGCCGTATCTTAGTGTTCGGGCCAAGAAACAGTGCCTTCCAGTTGCCATTGATCTTAACGGTTTCAGCCACGGTACGCTCTAGACGGACCACTTCCCTTCAGAAGCTCTCTCCAACTTCACATCGGCTGGCGCTGAGGATAACATGAGAGCCTTTCCCTCCTTCTCAGACTATAAGTTCGAACGGGTTTGCCGATATGGTTCACCTTAGCCTGCCGCCGGGGTTTCCAAACACTTGCGCCAGAGCCGGAAGCCGGTCGCTGACACGGTGTCAAACTATGGATCTAACAACGGAAGAGAAACAAAAAAAGAGAGTTGCAATCTGCGACACACAGCCCATCACGGCCGAAGGCGTGCGTGTGCTGCTCGAATCCTGTCAGGATTACGAGTTCATCGACTGGGCGGAATCCCTGGAGGTCGGCGCGGCGCTGGTCCGCACTTCCCATCCCGACCTGTTGATCGTCGACAAAGCGTTCGGAACCCATGCCGTGCTGGAGTGGCTGCACGACCTGCGGCAATTCGATGGGCCGCCATCCGCAATCGTGTGGGGCGTCTCCATGACGGAGGCCGAGGCCCTGCGCTTTCTCCAAGCTGGAGCGAGCGGAATCGTCCGCAAAGGCGCCGACCTTCGCACCATCATGAGCTGCGTCAATACGGTGGCGGCGGGAAGGAACTGGATGGAGGACACCGTCTTCCGTGACGCGGTTCGACCGGATCGCTACCCCCGTTCCGAGCTGACGGCCCGCGAGCAGCAGGTGCTGGAACTGGTGGAACAGGGCTCCAAGAACAAGGAGATCGCCCAGGAGCTCGGGATACGCCCGGGAACCGTCAAAATCCACCTCAAGCACATCTTCGAGAAGACCGGTGTGCGGGGCCGCTACGGTTTGGCGCTGAATGGGCTGAGAGAGAAGAGCCTGGTCACCATGGCTTCGTAAACCAAAATAAACGAAAGCGATGGACAAGCGGCTTCAAATACCAACGGAAGCGATTAAACGCCGCATCTATCTACCCCTTGGTTAGTCCTTGGTTAGTCCGCTTGCTTAGGGGTTTCTTTATCCCCTAAAATACGAGACGTGCAGCAACGCAAGAAGCTATCCACCACCATCGGCGCAAACAGTTTTGACTGCCTGCATAGTATGGTTAAGGAGGAGAAGGCCGAAAGCGTCGGACAAGCCGTGGACAAGGCAGTGGAAATCGCCCGTAAGCTGGACAATCGGGCTTCCTTGGAGCGTCAAACCACTGCGTATTTCAATGGTCTGACTCCCAAGGCTGCCGCGGAAGAGACCCATCTTGAAGACGCCCTGAGTGCTGCATCTCAAGAGATGGGCTTTGACCAGCCATCGCGCACCTCCCCGGCGCGGTGAGATCTGGACCGCGATGTTGGGAAACCCGCCCTCGCGCCATTGGGTCTTGGTCGTTTCGCTCGACGCCCGTAACTTGAGCGAACCTGTCGATTCCGTTCTGATGGTCCCGTTCGGCAGCCAAGGCGTGGACGGTCCCCTTTCAGCGGCGCGCATGCGGCAAGTCAGTCTGGCCATTCAACGAGCGTTTGATCCGGACTCGCCACTGCGGTAAGGCTTGACTGATTGGGTTGTGGAAGTAGTTTCAAGTAGATGCCGCCATTCAGAGCCGATCCGCCACACAAATGTAGTATCATCATACTATGCCCAACGCGATTTCGAGCGTCCGGATTACGCCGACAGCCTTCCATCTGCTCAATCGGCTCTCGGGTAAGCTTCGCCGCCCGAAGTCCCAGTTGATTGAAGAAGCGCTCGAAATTCTGGAAGAACACGTCTTTTGGCGAGAGGTACGTGATGCCTTCGCGAGCGGGGAACCTGAAGAAATGCGCGCCGAGCGTGAGCTGTGGGATTCGGCGACGAACGATGGCCTGGCCGGAGAACGCTGGTAGTGCGCCGCGGAGAGATTCTGTGGTGTGACCTCCAGCCGCGCCGCGGCCACGAACAAGGCGAGGTCCGGCCGGTAATAGTTGTATCCGCCGATGCATACAACGAGACCCGATCCCCGCTTGTGGCGATCGTGCCGCTGACTCGCGTCATTGCCAAGAATCCGCTGCACGTCGCGCTGGCGATAGAGGAAACCGGGCTGGAGGCCCCATCCACCGCATTGATCGATCATGCCCGTTTCGTCGATCGGTCCCGCCTGCGGCCGGAGGCCGCTGGAAGGCTGATACCCGGCGCACAGGCCCGCGTGGATCGGAATCTGGCTCGTGTGTTTGGTCTGGCGCCGGGAGCGGTGTAAGCAAAACATGCGGCACTGCAATGTAGGGCAGGTTTGTAACCTGCGGCCGATTTTTAATCGGCCTGCCCGGGATCGGAACCACCGTTTGGTTGCGGCCATACTGCCCCACACTTCGTCGCCGCAAAGAAACGAGGCACTGGCGGCACATGCACTTCCGCTCCGTCGGCAACCCCTTCGAAATCGCGATTGCGTATGGCGACTGCACCTCCTCAAAGCACCAGGAGATAGCAATGGAGGCATCCAGGACGAAAGAACTCAAAAGCGGCGGCCTTCGTCAATTAGCTCCCGAAGCGGATGCTGACTTAGCACTCCGTTACTCCGCAAACTGCGACGCTGGGATGCCTTTTTGTAGGGGCCGGCAAAAACGGATCTCCC
>Ga0207108_1088_pt1 | contig 17098 bp, 14 predicted proteins | sample Alteio_BWMinHeat_76_FD_153562 | JGI IMG/M metagenome (GOLD analysis project Ga0207108, IMG submission 153562) | Enriched cells from forest soil in Barre Woods Harvard Forest LTER site, Petersham, Massachusetts, United States -... | ecosystem: Environmental > Terrestrial > Soil > Temperate forest >...
CGTATGAAGTGCAGATGGAAGGTCCGCTAGACCAAACCACATTTGGCCTGTTGTATAGATTTGAGGTTGACCTTCAAATTGGTCGTTAATGAGGTGCTGTGCTAATAGGAGGCGAGGCGACTCAGATTTTCGACCCATTGCAGAAGACAGAAAACCGAGTTCGCGTAGCTCATGAGTGCAGATAGGAACGTCCGGTTGTTGGACGGATTGTTGAGGAAGTGGCGAAGCTCCGTAAGCTTGGAGGGAAAAGAAAAATCCCAAGCAGAAAAATATAAGCCGATCTTTGCGACGCCATCCCCTCATAGACATCTACACCTGTCAAAAGTTTCGGAACACCCTCCGAAACCTAGTACCAAAACATTATACTATAGTTTGGTGAGTCAATTCATCAGGTGATCACTGAGTGAATTCTCGACTTAGCATCCTCAGATAGCCCGTATTGGGCAGAGATTTGGCTGATGATTTGGTCGAGTTGAGCGCGCGCTCCTTCCGGCTGGTATTTTCTAGGGTAGTCCATTAAATACGAAACCTTTTCATACAGTTCGTCGGCACTGGGGAATTTTGAATCCGAGAAGGTCCCAAAGCTCGAGTCACCTCCTTTAGGATAATGTCGATAAAGACAATGATTTTCATCGGCGTAATGCTCGCAGAAATCCTCGACTTTGCGATGATAGGCAATTCCCGCAAAGGGAATTCGATTCGCAAAAGCGAAGACGCTCGGATGCAATCGCATGGAAATCATGAAATCGATTTTGGAGATGGCGTCGAGCATTTGCTTGGGAGGTAAAAATCGCTCCACGATCTCCATTCGTTCTGGATGTCGTAATCGAGAGCGAACGCCTTCGGCAGATTGTAAATCAATGTCCGATATTCGAGAGAATGGAAAAAATATGATCTTGGCATTTCTTTTTTCGATGAGGAGGTCGCAGAGATCCGCCATTTTAGTGATGAAATCCGTTGTTAACCAAAGGCTTCTAAGATTGAGTCCAATCGCCTGCCCAAAGCCAAAATTCATATAACTCTCTTCTGGCTTGAGCAATAAGGTGACGTCAGCACAGAGTTCGATTTTCATGTTGGGTGCCAAACTTTTCAAAAAATCCTGTGAGAAACGATTTCGCGCAATCACTCTGTCACAGCGTTGCAGACTTTCCTTGATCGATTGGCGCTCGGTGGCCGAATAGCGCGACGACGGATCAGCATTGACGCCCAACCACACAATGGGGATTTTCGATTTCTTCTCGATTAAACTCAAACAACTCTGGACGCTCGTGGGGCCAGGCTCCACAACTCCGCCTCCCACCACGATGGCGACTTTCACGGCTCTCTTAAGGTCTTCCAGAATCGCCCATCCGAGCTCACGAAGGCTGAAAAGGTCGTCTTCCAGATATTGAGGCTGCGTTCTCGTCAGCAGTTTAAAACTGCAAAATGGATTTCTCTTGAGCATAGCATCGCGTACGGCGATCGCTGCCGCCTCATCTCCCACGTTTCCATTCATTCCCAGAAAGGAACCAATCAAAAGAACTTGGGGGGGACGTAACGAAATGTCAGGAGAGTTGTAAATTGGAAATTCTGTCTGGAACTCGTTGAAAGCTTTCATGACGTCGGGATTGTCAGGATACTCCCGATGCAAAATTTGAAGACACTCCCTCACGCGACCGGGTCTTTCCAGTTTCTTAAACAGATCAATGAGTTCCAGGTAATCGGAAACGAAACGAGGGCCCTTGGGATCACGTTCTGAAATCTCTCTGGTTCTTTGAAAGATCTCCTTAGGTTGCATTCCTTTTCAGCTTAACATAAAGCCTTTTGGGAATAGAGCAGAACGAATTAACATTTGTTAATTCTTTTGACGCCTCACATTTACGAAAACTTAAGGCCTCAGAATCGGAATTGATAGTCCAAAACTGCCAGCAAAATCTTCAGGGAGTACTTGCCAGGAAAAATACTTGCCGATGGATAATCCAAAGCAGCAGTCCTTGCCGCATACTGTCCGTAATTCAATCCTAATCCATAAGTATTCGAGCCCTGCTCGAACTGAGCACCCGCGGAATATCCGTAATAATCCGCCGCTGGTGCGACGACAGGACTTGGTTCGGTGTTGCGAGTCACTCCTTTGTCCCAGCAGAAGCCGAGTCCGGTACGAAGTTTGCGCGTAGCCCCGAGATCGAAGACATATTCGCCTCCAACATGAACCGTGTGACCGTTCTTCCAGTGCAGTGGAGTGGCAGTAGCAGCTGGTGGCAATCCCTGAATGACAGGGCGATCGGCTTCGATCACATTGCTAATGGTGTATTCATATCCCAACGCAGTGGTCAGTTTCTTTGGAATCCATTCGTAAGAAATCCCGGCTTGAAACTGAGCCGGAAGTTTAACATTCTGTGTCGTCGAAGCGGGGGCAGCTCCAGCACCGCCGTCAACATCGGTTTGCCCTTGAAGTTGTGTGTCGATCTCGAAGCGATACGTCATCGCAGCAGACAAACCATTCCAATTATTTAAAAAAGCACCGAGTTTAACCCCTTTGGCGTCCCACGCTGAAACGGATGATGCAAGATAGAGTGCTTGACCCGGCACACCAAACGCACCGCCCGATTTATCGTATCGCGTATAGCCCAATCTCCAACTCACCCCAACCGAGATCGGATCGATGACCTTCAAAGCTAAGGATGGAGACAATTCAAGACGAACGAGGCGATCGCTGAATTCTTTATCCCTCAATCCAGCCCCATAATTCACATGAGAAAATGTCGCGCCTTGCAAAGCGGTGGGATAAAAACCAATTCCCAGAGCAATCCATTCATTGAGCTTCTTCGCTCCGCCAAAATAAAAAAGAGGGTTCACCGAGATATCGCTTGTGCGCTGCGCATTCGCCCCTCCAATGGGAGCCTCGTAAGAAAGGATCAAACTCGATAAATCTGCAGCGAAGGAAGCGCCTTCCAAACCCATCATTCCTGCCGGGTTATAAAACGGAGCATAGGCATCATTGGCGAGCGAAACTTGATTTCCACCCATATTCACATAGCGAGAGCCGTAGCTCAAACCGAGATCTAAACCATTGGCAAAGAGCTCGCTCCCCAAAGAGGACAAAACCATGAGTAAAAACACGCCGCCGTTAAAACCCGACAATTCAAAAACTTTTTTCATACTCAGATTATGAAGCACCATGACTACTATGCAAACTTAATTTATTCTTAACGCAAGCTAAATTGTTCTTAGGGGATTGAGTTTTAGGATGGTACGGACCAAAGAAACGGAATACCAATTGTAGATGCTGAAGACCAGCCACTCCGCGAGTGCCAAAAAGACAATTCTCGTCATCGATGATGAAGCTGATATTCGGGAAATCCTTCGCTACAATCTGACGGAGGAGGGTTATCAGGTCGAACTTATGGAAGACGGTGATAAAGCGCTTCAAACTTTGCATCAAAAAAGGCCGGATCTCATTCTTTTGGATTTAATGCTTCCTGGAATTCCAGGATTGGAATTTTGCAAACAGGTGAAGCGCGACCCAGAACTAGAAACCATTCCAATCATTATGATCACCGCTAAAAGTTCGGAGACCGATGTAATAGTCGGCCTAGAACTTGGAGCTGACGACTATATCACTAAGCCTTTTTCTCCCAAGGAAGTTTTGGCGCGAGTAAAAGCACTGTTGAGACGAACCGACGAAAATAGGCGTATTGGCGATGTTCAATCCTCGAAAGAATATACATTTGAGAATCTGAAGCTGAATATCTCCCGCCACGAAGTTCACGTCGATGCCAAAGAAGTGAAACTCACCACCACCGAATTCAGGATCCTGCAGTGCTTCTTGAGCCGGCTGGGCCATGTCTTTTCACGCGACGAACTCATCGATTTTGCGGTGGGAAAAGATGTTTCCGTCGTGGATCGCACGATCGATGTGCACATTACCAATTTGCGAAAGAAGATCGGACGATACGGAAGCTGTATCGAGAGCATCCGATCCGTGGGATATCGTTTCAAAGATTCCCTTCAAGGGTAGAGCATTTTCGCTATGTTTTGGTCAACGCTCATCGCCTCCGTTCTCTTACTCGTACTTCTCCGTTGGCATTTTCTTCAACTTCGTCATGAGATGAATAAGAAAAATTTGGAAATCGCCGGATTGAAACAGCGAGGTGCTGAGTTCGTCGCCAATGTCTCTCACGAATTGAAAACTCCGCTCACCTCGATCATGGGCTACACCGAAACTTTGAAATCGGTCATTCTCAAAGATGATCCTCAAAAGGCGATCGAATTCTTGAACCGCATCGAACAAAATGCAGATCGACTGAGCGTCTTAATCAACGAACTCCTCGACCTATCGCGAATTGAATCTCCAAATGTTCACTTAGAAAAAGAAATCTTTCTGCTCAAGGAACTTCTGGTAGAGGTACAGAGCGAGTTTTCATTAAAGCTATCCAAGAAAAACCAGGTCTTGGTGATTCGCGGCAATGAGATTCAACTTTTTGGGGATCGCAGACTTGTGGCTCAAGCACTGAGTAACCTCCTGGAGAATGCGAATCGATATTGCCAAGACGGCGCCTTAATCGAAGTCGAAGCATCAGAAATTTATCGAGACGGGCGAAATTGGATTCAAATATTTGTCAGTGATAATGGTCCGGGAATTAGTTCCGCCGATCTGCCGAGGATCTTTGAAAGATTTTATCGGGCGGAAAAGTCAAGAACTCGACTCACCGGAGGAACAGGCCTCGGACTTGCCATAGTAAAGCACATTGCACTTTCTCACGGAGGGCAGGCACTGGTGGAAAGTGAACTGCAAAAAGGCACGAAATTCACCCTTCTGTTTCCACCCTCCGACCTTAACTGATTCTTAACAAATCCTTTCCGAATCAAAATTCCGCTCTAAGGCTTTGGCGCGATAGGATCGAATCACAATTTATGCAAATGGCTCTTGGGAAAACCCGCCGAGTTGAGCAACCTGTAAGTCCGATGGAGCCATCGAAATCCCGGAAGTCTCGCAATTTGGGCCTTCGACGTTCTTGGAGGTCTCCTTCGTCTACACCTCTCGAATCATTTGCCACATTTCTAGTTTGGAGCTGCAGTCTTGTCTCAGTCGCTACCACCATCGGAATCATTGTTTTCTTAACCCGTGAAGCTGTTGAATTTTTTCAGCAGATTTCCATTTGGGAATTCATCACTGGAACTCAGTGGTCTCCCCTTTGGGAACCGAAACATTTTGGAATTCTTCCTCTTCTTTCGGGGACATTGGTGGTCGGCGTCGGCGCATGTCTTATTGCCGTGCCAATCGGCGCTCTCTCTGCTCTTTTTTTGAGTGAATATACGGCGGGAAGTTGGCGCGTAGGAATGAAATCTCTTTTGGAAGTTCTGGCCGGCGTTCCGAGCGTCGTTTACGGCTTTTTTGCTGTGACCTTTATTACACCTCAGCTCAGAACCTTTATTCCAGATCTGGAAGTTTTTAACGCCCTCAGTGCAGCGATTGTCGTAGGTATTATGATCATTCCAACGATCGCCTCCGTCAGCCAAGATGCATTCCAAGCGGTGCCTCGAGAATTGCGCGAGGCGGCCTATGGACTCGGAGCGCGCAAATATCAAGTGGCATGCACCGTTGTTTTCCCATCGGCATTATCTGGATTCATTGCATCGGTCATTCTGGGATTCTCCCGTGCTATTGGAGAAACCATGGCGGTCAGCTTAGCGGCGGGCGCAACACCGAATATGAGTTGGAATCCCGTTCATAGCATACAGACGATGACGGCCTATATCGTACAAGTGAGTTTGGGCGATATTTCCGCGGGAACCATCGAATACTCCTCACTGTTTGCCGTCGGTTTAACACTTTTCGCGATGACCTTAGGCGCGAATGTGGTCGCGAACTTCATTGTGCAGAAGTTTCAAGGATCGCGAGTATGAGTTCATTTCATCATCAAAAGACGTCGCTTTTTGAGCGCTTCAAGGCGGAGTCGCTTCGTCTTGCGGGAGTTTTCTCGCTCTTGTTCGCATTCATTTGTCTTTTCATGCTGCTTTACCAAGTCGGAGTTCAAGGCTGGCAATATCTGAGCTGGCAGTTTCTAAACGGCTTCCCTTCGCGCTTTCCCGCGCAGGCCGGAATCAAATCAGCCATTTACGGAACAATTTGGCTGATGGGATTCACAGCCTTGTTTTCCATTCCAGTGGGTATCATGACGGGAATATATCTCGAAGAATACGCTTCACAAAAGAGCTGGGTCACGAAACTCATTCGAGTGAATATTGCCAACCTCGCTGGGATTCCATCGATCGTTTATGGGTTGCTCGGTCTCGCCTTCTTCGTGCGACAAATCCACCTTGGCCGAAGCATCCTTGCAGGAGCGCTTACGATGAGTTTACTGATCCTTCCCATCGTCATTCTGACCACTATCGAAGCTCTCAAGGCAGTTCAGGTTTCGATTCGGCTCGCGGCCTATGGCGTTGGAGCCACGAGGCGACAAGTCATTCTGTATCATCTGCTGCCAGAAGCTTTTCCGGGAATTGTGACAGGCATTATTTTAGGGCTCTCCCGCGCGATTGGTGAATCCGCACCCCTCCTTCTGATTGGAGCTCTTTCCTTTGTGGCTTTTGTGCCAGAAGGTCCTCTGGACGGCTTCACGGTCCTTGCGATTCAAATATTTGACTGGGTAATGCGACCGCAACCTGCTTTTCATTCCTTGGCCGCTGCGACGATCATCGTGCTCTTGGCGTTTACCTTGGGAATGAATTCGCTAGCGATCTGGTTGAGAATAAAAATGAACCGGGGAAAACAATAAAATTATGGCTTCAGTGAAACCTTCTTCTACTACCAACCCATTGGAAAATATTCTTCCCCGTATTTTGACCGAAAAATTGAGTGTTCGCTATGGCGACAAAGAAGCCGTCAGTGAAGTGTCTCTTCGATTCTTTTCCAACCAGATCTTTGCACTGATCGGACCTTCAGGCTGCGGAAAATCTACCTATCTTCGTGCGCTCAATCGAATGAATGATTTTATTCCTCAAGTCGCGACCACTGGAAAGGTCCTATTGGACGGGGAGGATATCTATGACCGAAGAGTTGACCCGGTTCTTGTGCGACGGCGAGTCGGGATGGTTTTCCAAAAACCAAATCCGTTTCCGAAAACCATTTACGAAAATGTTGCCTGGGGTCCTAAGCGTGCTGATTTTCAACGTTCTGAAATTCCTGACTTGGTCGAAGAGTCTTTGGAGCGTGCCGCTCTTTGGGAAGAAGTAAAAGATCGCCTTCACCAATCCGCGATGGGACTCTCCGGAGGCCAACAACAGCGCCTCTGTATCGCCCGAGCGATTGCGATGCGCCCTTCTGTACTTTTGATGGACGAACCCTGCTCGGCCCTCGATCCAATCGCCAGCGGAAGAATCGAAGAGCTCATCCAGGAGCTTAAGCGCGAATATACGATCATTATGGTGACGCACAATATGCAGCAGGCGGCTCGGACCTCCGACGTGACGGCGTTCTTTTTGAGCGGCCGATTGATCGAAACGGGACCCACGAAAGAGTTTTTCACCTTTCCGAAGCAAGTAGAGACCGAAAATTACCTAACTGGTAAATTTGGGTAAAATTTTGTAGTATGTTTAGTTTGGTTATGAGAGCGCACACGTCACATCAATTTGATGAAGATTTAGGCCGCCTGAAAGATGCGTTATTGCTTATGGGCGGGATGATCGAATCGATGTTGAAAGAAGCAAATGCGGCTCTTATCAATAACGATGCGACCATAGCTTCGAAGGTGATCGATCGCGACAATCAACTCGATCAAATGGAAAAGAAAGTCGATGAATTAGCCATTCAGATTTTGGCGATCCGGCAACCCGCTGCCGTTGATCTTCGCTTCGTCACAGCTTCTATGAAGATTTGCACCGATTTGGAAAGAATGGGCGATATCATTGTCAACATCTGCGAGCGCGTAATTGAACTTTCACTTTTAAAGCAACTGAAACCTTATCACGATCTTCCGAAAATGATGGAGCTTACCGCAAATATGATTTCGAAATCGATTGATGCATTCATTCGCGAATCTCCTGAAATCGCTTCGGAAGTTCTTAAAAGCGACGATGAAATCGACCATTACTTTCGATTCATTTACGAAGAGCTTCTGGAGATGATGAAAAAAGATCCTGAGGCCGTGGAACGCGGAATGAAATTAACGTTCATCGCGAAACATCTCGAGCGCATGGCAGATCATGCCACAAATATCGCGGAGCAAGTCGTATTCACCGTAAAGGGTTTAGACATTCGGCACTCGGGCCATCCGTCACCTACGCCCTGATACTAGGCTTTGTCCGGCGAATGCTTTCCGGCCATAGCTTGTACTTTTTTCCTCTGACTTTGTTATTCGGATTTTTCCGATTCTCCATCGGTAAAAGGTTTGAGCATTTCGCTCACCCATTCCGGCCTCTTTTGTGCATCTGTCGTCATTTCGAGTTGTTGAAATACATCGTGAGTCACTTCTCGTTCCATTTCGGAAGGCTCGGGACTGAGCTTGCGGCCGAAATAGTGGGTTTGAACAAGCCACTGAATGTCCTTTTGATCTGCTTGAACTGGAATAACATTAATTCCCGCTCGAAATTCGGCATCCAGAATTGCTTGATGATCGTAAGGATTCGCCATGGCTAAAAGCAAACGCTTGCGCCCGTTTTGGCTGATCACCTTCAAAGGGAAGATGTGATATTTGCGCGACAAATCCCGCAAATCAAACTCCGTAGGAACTTGAACCTTTTGGTGGTGCGTTTGAAGATCAAAGACTGGAATTGATGCGAGCTTCCGTTGGTTATTCATAAGCGATCCTCCCTCGAGGTCCCGCGCTCTGCGGCAACCTTCTCTTATGCAAGTATTCACGAATCATGCCACTGCCTTTCAAAAATGTAAGTATCGAATATTACTTTATAAATGGTGGCCTGCTGTGAACGTCCGGTAACGTTAAATGCGCCACAGATTTGACGCTTTGTCACAGAATTTGCACAATGGCAAGCCTGACCTCGCTAGTCCCCACCGGGCGGCCTATTTCTTTGTTTTGTCAGGGCAGTCGATACGAAGGCAGCGGCCAAACATTTCCATTCGATGATCCAAGAGATCAAAACCTAGCCGCTTGGCGATAGTCTTTTGAAGCTTCTCAATCTGTTCATTTTTGAATTCGAAAATTTTCCCACAATTCACACAAGTTAGATGGTCGTGATGGTGCTTGGGAGCGACTTCGTACCTTGCGGCCGCTCCCCCAAGACGCGTTTCAGTCAGCAATTTGTGACCTTGAAGAAGGCTAACCGTTCGATAGATTGTCGCTACTCCAATATTTGGGAGGCTTTCTTTAACCTCCGCCGCCAGAGATTGAATGGTCCAGTGACCCGTTCGCGCAAGGATGAACTTGATTAGATCTTGCCGCGTTCGAGTGAGCCGAAAGCCACCGTCTTTTAATTTCGAGAACACTTCCTCAAGGGGGATGCCCATTAGCCTGCCAGATTATCCACGAACGTCGGAGAGGGCTGCCTTCGCCAACGATCGCCCCAAATCCCAAACTCCACCTGGAAAAGTATGCGCCAGCTCCAATACTCTCTCAAAGCTTGAGAGAAAATAATCCACGTCGGCATTACTACATACCAAGGGAGGTAGAATCTTCACGATGTCCTGATTGTGGCCGGAGGTCTGCGTAAGAATGCAGTGATCTCGCATCAGCGGAACAATGATGAGCTGTGGAAAAAGTCCCTTGCTTAAACTGTGAAGCAACGACCACCCCATTCTCAGCTGTAAGGACTTCGGCGCCGTGAATTCAATTCCGATCATGCAACCCCTTCCACGAACTTCGCCCAGCATTTCAAACTTCGGACGAAGGGAATTTAGCCTGCTTATGATTCGATCCCCGATCTCACGCGCCCTTGCCAGCAAATTCTCATTTTCAATTACCCAAAGAGTTGCCAAACCCATCGCAGCTGAAAGTGAATTCTTTCCGAAGGAAGATGAATGAACGACACAGCGATCCATTCGAGAAAATACGGATTTAAAAATTTTGTCGTGAGCGATGACAGCACCAGTCGGAACTAACCCACCGCTGAGGGACTTCGAAATTAAAATGATGTCCGGATTCAAACCCTCATACTCGAGAGCCAGAAATCTTCCGGTGCGACCCATACCCGTTTGAACTTCGTCGGCAATGGTGAGAGTTCCATATCGATGGCAAATTTCTTCGGCCTGTTTTAAAAAACCAGATCGAGGAATGAAGACTCCTTTACCTTGGATCGGTTCGAAAACAAATGCTGCCACATCCTTTTTTCGAACAGCAGCCTCCAAAGCATCCAAATCATTCAGGCGAATGCCTTCGCATTGCGGCAATAATTCTCCAAAGCCTTCTCGGAATTCTTTGCAACCATTCACCGAAAGAGCCCCGATAGTCAGCCCATGAAATCCATGCTCCAAAAATAAGATGCGCTCGCGCTTCGTATGAGCTTTTGCAAACTTAATGGCTGTCTCCACTGTCTCAGCGCCCGTACTTGTAAAATAGACCCTCGATTCAGGATTGGGAACTCGCTCCGCCAGCGCTTTAGCAAGCTCTCCGAGCAGATGGGGGCAATCGAATTGCACGAGGCTAGCATCCTTCAAGTCCAGCATGTCTTTCATCGTTTGAACGATCACGGGATGGTACCGCCCCAGGTTGAAAACGCCGTATCCCGAAAGAAAGTCGAGGTAGCGACATCCGTCTTCGTCCCAAAGATAAGGACCTTCAGCCCGCACATATTTCTTATCGAAGCCCAGTGTCTTTAAAACTCGCGGCAGCTGAGGATTCATATATGCAAGGTGATTGTCAAATCGCGCATCCTGAGACTTCAAATAAGACTTGATGGAAAAACCGCGTGGACTTGGTTTTTCAGAAAGACTTGGAGTCAGAGATTCGTCAGACGCAATCACCGTAGACATGGCGATCACTCCAGCAGAATTAGCAAAAAATGTCTCTTCGAATCAGGGGCTTCTGCATTAGCGAACGCCTTAATGGCCTGCCCAGCGGCGGCGGCAGTCATCCCCGCTCAGCGTTGTTTTATTTGACCGAACGCGGTTGGGACGACTTCTGATTTGTTTTTTGCAAACCGATTTGAATTGGATGCCCATCGACCTCAAAGTCCTGGATGGCGGCGAGTTGCACTGACTGCACCAAATCGAGCTTCAATGCCAAAGTCTGCTCTTGAATATAAGTTGCGAATTTGGAGACGGCCTCCGCAAGTTCAGCATCCTTGGCATCGATTTGAAGCTCAATTCGGTCATCGAGCTGAAGTCGCGACTCTTTGCGAAGTTTTTGAATTCGATTTACTACTTCTCGTGCCAAACCTTCTAACTCCTGAGCGCGCTCGACACGTGTATCTAAAGCAACCGTAATGAGTGAAGATGAGCCTACCGGAAATGCGCCTTTGACAGGAGTTCGATAGACTCGTAAATCGTCGGACGTCAGTTCAAATCCCACCAAGTTGATGGTCTTTCCAGAATCGAGTTGCTGAATTTCTTGGTGGCCAAGTTTAGCAATTTCACGGCTCAGCTCGCCCATTTTAGCTCCAACTCTTTTTCCGAGCGACGCACCGTTTGCTTTTACGGCTACAGTGACAAAGCTTTCTTCGTCATTTCGATACGCAATCTTTTTGACATTGAGCTCGCTGAGCAAATAATTCTCGAGGGGTTTTATATGTGCCAGAAAATCATCTCTGCGGTGGACCACCACCAATTCCTGAAGAGGAATTTTGACTTTGATCTTCTGCTGCTCTCGGAGATTGCGAGCCAATAAAATCACCTCTTCCAGAAGCTTTACACCGTGCTCGAGATCTCTATCAATGAGCTCCGACTGCGCACGCGGATAAGTATCGAGATGAACCGACTCCTTTTGCACCGCTTGAGGAGTGAGCAAAAGATAGAGATGATCGGCCAAAAATGGAGTAAATGGTGCCATCATTTTCGAAAGTGCCCCCAGAACGAAGTGAAGGGTATCGAAAGCGTTCTTTTTATCTTCGGTGAAACCCTCTTCCCAAAAACGAGCACGGTTCAAGCGAATATAGGTATTCGTCAGATCTTCGATAAAAAGTAAAAGTTCTGGAACGACGCTATAGAGATGATATTTGGTCATCTCCTCTTCGATATTCGCGAGCAGGGTTTGCAGACGTGAAAGAATCCAGCGATCCAGAATGTTTTTAGATTTCGGCGTTGAGTACTCCGATTGGTAACCATCCACCTTGGCATAGGACTCAAAAAACGAATAAGCGTGCCACCATTTTAATAAAACCCGGCGCACAATTTCTTTCACTCCGCTTTCACTGAACCTCAGCTCTTCTGCGCGAATGACCGGAGAATCAATGAGGTAAAGCCTCAACGCATCGGCGCCATACTGATCCATGACGTAATGAGGGTCCGGATAATTTTTCAGTCGTTTGCTCATTTTTTTGCCGTCTTCAGCCAGAATAAGTCCATTGACGATCACATTTTCAAAGGGTGGACGATCAAACAAAATCGTGCCCAAAACGGAGAGAGTGTAAAACCAACCCCGAGTCTGATCAACGCCTTCCGCGATGAACTGGGCAGGAAAGCCTGCTTCAAATTCCTTTTGTTGCTCAAATGGATAATGTTGCTGGGCGTAGGGCATAGAACCACTTTCAAACCAACAATCGAGCACTTCCCGAACGCGCCGGTATTTTTTTCCGTTTTTCATCACCACAATATCGTCAAGATATTCGCGGTGAATGTCGGTGAATTTGTGCCCCTTTGAAATTTTTTCCAATTCCTCGATACTTCCCACACAAAAATACTCCCGATCCGACTCGGGATCTTCATAGCTTTCAAAAATGGGAAGAGGGTTTCCCCAATAGCGGTTTCTAGAAATGGCCCAGTCTTTTGCTCCATCGAGCCATTTGCCAAAACGACCATCGCGAATGTGTTCCGGAATCCAATGCGTGTATTTTTGATTGTTCTCCACAATTCGATCTTTAATTTTTTCGACGGCTACAAACCAAGAGCTCACCGCGCGATTGAGAAGTGGAGTGTCGGTCCGATAGCAAAACGGATAAGCATGCTGAATCGTTTCCTGCTTATACAAGCGACCTGAGTGTTTCAAATCCGCGATGATTTTTTTGTCTGCGTCCTTGACGTAGAGACCTGCGTAATCTGGCACCTCCGAGGTCAGTCTGCCTTCCGTGTCTACAGGCACCACGGTTTGAATGCCAACTTTCTTGCAGGCTTCGAAGTCTTCTTGACCAAAACCCGGCGCCATATGGACGATTCCTGTCCCGGCGTCTGTGGTAACATGCTGACTTTCCAACACCGTGAAGTATGGTGGCTTTGCGAATTTTTTAGCAAAAAATGGAAACAGAGGAAGATATTCGATTCCCACTAGATCTTTGCCGACACCTTTAGGAGTCGTTGAAGCGATATCGTCTTTTTTAAAAACCTGCCCCACGAGAGCTTCGGCAACGATGAACTTTTTATGCTCCTTAACAGTTTCGACTAAAACATAAGGGATATCTTTTCCGACCGCCAAGGCGAGGTTGCTCGGAAGGGTCCAAGGGGTCGTCGTCCAAGCGAGAAACGAAATTTCTGGCTGAACTTTCAGTGGAAACGTAACTGTGATGGCAGGATCTTGCACATCCATATAATTCAGACCGGCCTCAAAATTGGACAAAGGTGTTCCGAGCGCGGTCGAAAACGGCATCACTTTATAACCGCGATAAATGAGTCCTTTTTTCCATAGGCTTTGAATGACCCACCAGACCGACTCCATGAAATCTCGATCCATCGTTTTATAGTCGTTGTCAAAATCCGCCCATCGACCGAGGCGATTGATCGTTCGCCTCCATTCTTCAACGAATCGAAGAACGATTTTTCGACATTCTTCGTTGTATTTGGCGATGCCAAACTTCTCGATCTCTGCTGCAGACTTAAACTGATATTTTTTGTCGATCTCCTGTTCGATCGGAAGACCGTGGCAGTCCCAACCCCATCGCCTCTCCACATGGTAACCGCGCATCGTCCAGTAGCGTGGAACAATATCTTTCAGGGTGCTCGCCAAAAAGTGGCCGTAATGAGGAAGGCCGGAAGCAAACGGTGGACCATCGTAAAAACTAAATTTTTTCTTAGTCGCGTCTAAACTTTTTTGAAAGATTTGTAAGTCGCTCCATCGCTTCAACACGGCTTCTTCCATGCTTGGAAAATGGATGCTCCCGGATTCGTTCATCCGCGGTATTATGCACCGAAGTTAAAGATTAATCGAGCGTGAAGGGCTGGACTTAATTCATTTGCTTGGAGAGTTCGATGGCGTTTAGGCCAATGCAATTCTACCGTTTTTTGCCAACGTCTCTAGAGTCTCAACAATTGGCTTTACCAACGGACGGTGAGAATCCAAAAACTCAATTCCGTAATAATAGATTTCTCGTTTATCCAAAGTGAGAGTTTGTAAATAGATGAGATTGCCTTGCACTTCCACCGTTTGAGGAGAACTACCCGACGGTGAAGCAGTCTCAAATTGAAAGGTACAAAAAACGCGACGAATGGGTTGACAGGTGGGATCCGCGGCAACACCGAAAAATCCGCAGCCACCAAGTCCGAAGGTGACAAGCTTCTTATCATCTTGGCTCCATCGAGTCATTCTTCCGTGCAACTGATTAAAATCGGATACTTTGAATCGTGGGTATTTTCGCTTGTCTTCCATCGTCTACCGACTCCTTCAGACTTCTCTCTTTTCTAAGGATACCTGCTTTGAAAACACTTGAAAACGCCAAGGCAAGTTTGCCCGAATTAGCAATTTTGGGGGCAATTTTGGGGCGTCGACGCGCAGATTTTGCAGGCGGGCGAAACGTGCGGTGAGCGATCGGGAATTTACGCCCTGGATTGCACTTCGTCTTCAATACGACGGACGCGGCATTCAAATTGACCCTGGTGTGCTTTGTCTGCTCTGATGCCTGCTAGGAGGGTGTCTTCATGTTGCGTTATGCTTTAATTCTTGCTCTTGCATCCATTGCCAGCCCCGAAATCTTTGCTTACTGGTGTCACGGTTTTTACGGTTATGGTTATTCGCGTTGGTCTGCGCTCGAAAGCGTTCGCGAACAAGGGAGCTTAGACGGAGCAACCGCCGGAACTCGAGCAGGAAATATCGATGGACAGATGGAAGCCATGCGAGCCGCCGAAAAATTGGGCATACAAAACGGGCGCACTCAAGCCAAGACTCCCGATCCAAATGACCAGGCGTTCCTTTGGGGCAGACAATCGTCTGAAAAAGCTATTCTCCATGAAGCATTCGAGCGAGGACGTGACTCCTACAGTTCTGAAAAGTTCTCGGAACGTGTCGAAGTCTCTGATGAATTCTCAAATGTGGACGCCGAGCCAATTTCATCGATCGAAGACTGGCATCCGCACGACTTCGAAATAAATTCTTTTCCTCTCCTAGCGTCGTACACGCCTTCCGCCTCGGCGCAACTTATGGCGCGAGCGCGGGTTTCCCCCCATTCTATGGGCGTGCATCCTCAACGTCCGCCGCAATTTGTTCGTCCAAGTCCGCATTCGCATCGCGAACACCTTGCACCAACAAGGCACTTCTTTCCTTCTTATTATGGTTACAACTATGGGTATCCATGCTGGAGCTTCGGAACCGACGATTTTCGCACTGAATATTGGCGCTCCTATCGGCTGGCCTATCAAAGCGCTTACTTGAGAGCCCGATGGAGTGCTGCCAACGACAAATCTACGCTCGATGTTCAACAACATTTTGAGCAAGGAAAGCGAGAAGGCTTTCAATCGGCGCATCAGGCGATCGAAAGTCAAACTTACGCACGAGGTCAACACGCCGCTGAAGCAGAGCTGAGGCCACAATCTGAAAAATATCAAAGCGAGTTTCAGCGTGGGCGAAAAATGGAAGAAGATGATTTTGCACTTCGGCCAGTTCGCCTGATCAATGCAAATTCAGAACTGCAGCGAGGTAAGGAAGAACTATTTTTTTCCGCTGAACTTCGCAATTTTTCAGATCAAATTGTGAAGGCGGAAGATCTCAGATTTAAACTGCAAGCTTTAAATCCAGATTCAGGCAGTGTGATTCGCGCCACAGATGTTCTTACAGGTCACGATCTGCGAAAACACAGCCGAACTCTCGTGCATCACCTCTTAGCGGCGAAGTTGAAGAAGACAGAAGGAACTCAGGAAAAGAAAAATGCGACCGCGTATTTTTACCTGACAGTTTATTACAAAGATCGAGTCATGTTGGAACGGCCAATAGCTCTCTTTATTAGAGGCGGTCTCATAAATGGATCGGGCTCGGTCGTGCCGATTCACTCTATCACTCCAACCGAGTTGGCGGGCGCTCGCGGTTGTAGAGATCTTCCATGATTCGTTTTAGATTCTCTGTCACGGACACTTTGTAAGGGGTCGGATTTTGTCTTCGGCTGATATCTGGCCTAAGTAATTTCATTTTCTCCAAGCTTTCACTGCGCGTCGTCTGCAAAGTCTTGGAACTCTGCCATTCACCGCTTTTGAATAGTGGTCGAAGAAGCGGCACAACTTCCGAAGGGGTGACTCTGGCGCGTTTAAACGAATCGGATGGATGGAAAACCAAGATTTCTTTACCGGGCATCGGAGGAGCTTCATTCTCCGTCGTGAGGAGATCCAAAAGCATTTTTCCATCCTTCCCAAACAATCGATAAATTTTCTTCGCACACGGAAGCACGAGTTTCTCAGTCTGTTGTGAAACCTTCATTCGAGGATGCTCTTCAAGCTGAACAAGTTTATAAACACCTCCGAGGGCTGGCTGTTCCGCAGCGGTCACGAGGCGAGTACCGATGCCATAGCTGTTGATGGAAGCTCCCTGATCTTGAAGACTTACGACTATTTCTTCATCGAGTTCATTGGAAGCCACAATCTTTAAATCCTGAAAACCCGCATGATCTAACATCTTTCGCGCTTCTTTGGAAAGATAGACCAAATCGCCGGAATCCAGACGAATCCCGCCTGGCAAAAATCCAAGTCCACGAAGAATTTTGAAAACGCGTATCGCGTTTGGAACACCACTTCCCAGGGTATCGTAAGTGTCCACAAGCAAATGGGCACTGCTCGGAAAAACTTTAGCATAGGCGATAAAGGCAGCGAGTTCGCCTT
>Ga0207108_1089_pt1 | contig 17097 bp, 16 predicted proteins | sample Alteio_BWMinHeat_76_FD_153562 | JGI IMG/M metagenome (GOLD analysis project Ga0207108, IMG submission 153562) | Enriched cells from forest soil in Barre Woods Harvard Forest LTER site, Petersham, Massachusetts, United States -... | ecosystem: Environmental > Terrestrial > Soil > Temperate forest >...
TGAGATCGCCGATGATATTCTCGCCGTCGATAACACCATGAAATGGGGTTATAACTGGAAGTCCGGCCCGTTTGAGATGATTGACAAGCTCGGTGCCGCCAATCTGGTTAAATCGCTCGAGGCCGAAAAAATACCGGTGCCGGAATTGCTTGCAAAAGCAGGAAGCAAGCTGCTTTACCAAGTGGTTGAAAATAAACGTATTTACCTCACTGTTAAAGGCGATTATGCACCGTTGCCGCAAACGGAAGGCGTATGGTCGCTCGCGGATAAAAAACTGGGCAGAAAACCGATTATAAAGAACGGCTCGGCATCGCTGTGGGACTTGGACGACGGTATTGCCTGCCTTGAGCTGACCTCAAAAATGAATTCTGTCGATCCGGATATTCTATCCCTGATCGAAAAATCCATCGAAACCGTAAAGCAGGGATTCAAAGGGTTGGTAATTGGCGGCGACGGCGATAATTTTTCCGTAGGCGCGAATCTCGGGTTTATCTTATACGCCGCCAACATGGCGGCATGGCCGATGATATCCGACGTCATCAAGCAGGGGCAACGTGCAACCATGGCGCTCAAATATGCCCCATTCCCGGTAGTCTCGGCATTGGGCGGTATGGCGCTGGGCGGCGGCTGTGAAATCATTCTGCATAGCGATGCCGTGCAAGCGCATATTGAAAGCTATCCCGGACTGGTCGAAGTCGGGGTCGGCGTCATCCCCGGCTGGGGCGGCTGCAAGGAGATGCTGCTGCGCCACATGCAGGGATTGCCGCAGGGAAGCACGATGCCCGCGATCGCCAAAGTATTTGAAACCATCGCCACCGCCAAAGTGGCAGGTTCCGCCGATGAGGCAAAGGACATGAAAATCCTCAATGAAAAATGCCGGATTTCCATGAACCGCGCCCGTCTCCTGCCGGATGCCAAACAGCTGTGCCTGCTGATGGCGGATAATTACACGGCGCCGGAACCGGCCACGTTATCCCTGCCCGGAGCCACAGCAAGAGCCGCCCTGCTTATGGGGCTTGAACAGTTTGTCGCCATGGGCAAGGCGACTCCGCATGACGTCGTCGTCTGCACGGCACTGGCCAATATCCTCGCTGGCGGCGATACGGATATCACCGATACGCTGACCGAGCAGCAGCTTCTGGATCTTGAGCATGCCGCCTTTATGGAGCTTGTCAAAACCAAGAGCACTTTGGATCGGATCGAATATATGTTGGAAAACAGCAAGCCACTCAGGAATTAAGATATTGCAATATCAATGGAGATTTGAATTATGCCTACATATAAAGCGCCGGTAAGTGATTTCAAATTCATCATACGTGAGTTGCTGCCGCTTGCGGAACATACATCCGTAGCCGGTTTTTCCGATGCGCTTGAGATGGCCGATCCGGTACTTGAAGCAGCCGCCCAGCTCTGCGAAGAAGTGCTGTTTCCGCTCAATCAGGCAGGCGACAAGGAAGGTCTCAAATATTCCGACGGTGCCGTTACCACTCCAAAGGGGTTCAAGGAAGCCTATAAGGCGTACTGTGATGGTGGATGGGCGTCTTTTACCTGCGATCCGAAATATGGCGGCCAGGGGTTGCCGGAATATCTGAATATCCCAATTATGGAAATGGCATGCTCATCCAACCTTTCATTCGGGCTTACCCCGGGGCTTTCGCACGGCGCATATAATGCACTCATGCTGCATGCCTCCGATGCGATTAAAACAAAATACCTACCCAAACTGGTATCAGGCGTCTGGTCGGGCGTGATGTGCCTGACCGAACCGCAGGCAGGAACGGATTTAGGACTGATACGAACCAAGGCGGAGCCTGCAGGTGACGGCACGTACAAGATAAGCGGCGGAAAAATATTCATCTCCTCTGGCGAGCATGATCTGACCGAAAACATCCTGCATCTTGTACTGGCGCGTCTGCCGGGTGCCCCCAAAGGCACAAAGGGCATCAGCCTGTTCCTGGTGCCTAAATTTCATGTCAAGGATGATAGCAGCCTTGGTGAAAGAAATACGCTGCGTTGTGAAGGGCTGGAACATAAGATGGGGCTCACTGCTTCCCCGACCTGTGTCATGCGCTATGACAACGCAACCGGTTTCCTGATAGGCGAACCGCATAAAGGCATGCGTGCCATGTTTACCATGATGAACGCGGCGCGGATTTACGTCGGCATACAGGGACTCGGGCTTGCAGAAGTGGCTTACCAGAACGCGCTTGCCTATGCCAGGGAACGCCTGCAATCGCGTGCGTTAAGCGGAGTAAAATTGCCTTCAAACGAAGCCGACCCGATTATCCTTCACCCCGATGTAAGGCGTATGATTCTTACCATGCGGGCTTTTACGGAAGCCGCGCGTGCGCTTGCCATGCTCACGGCATTCCATGTCGATCTGGCGCACCGCCATACGGACGCGCAGGTAAAACAGGATGCCGATGATTTCGTCCAGCTTATGACCCCGATAGTCAAGGCCTATATGACCGATATGGGCTCGGAAGTCAGCAACCTAGCCGTACAGGTATATGGCGGTTACGGCTATATAAAGGATTATGGTGTCGAGCAGTATGTCCGTGACGCCCGCATCGCCCAGATTTATGAAGGTACGAACGGCGTGCAGGCGCTTGACCTGGTATTCCGCAAGCTTGCCTCCAGCAACGGGCGTTACCTGCGTTCGTTCTTCCATCCGGCGGATCGATTTATCAGCGAACATAAGGATAACCCGGTAATGGCCGAATTCATCAAGCCCCTTGCCAAACATATTGGCTATCTGCAGCAGGGCACTATCTATATCGCTACCGCAGGGCTTAAAAACCCCGATGATGCCGCTGCCGGTGCGACCGAATACCTGCGTCTGTTTTCTCTGGTGGTGCTTGCCTGGATCTGGGCAAGGATTGCGGCAATAGCCCTTGCCAAACGCGATTCCGACTCGGAGTTTTATGACGCCAAGCTTGCAACCGCACGTTTCTATTTTGCTAAAATATTACCGGGAACCACTTCTCTGCTGCAATCCATCACCGCAGGCGGGAAGTCCGTTATGCAGGCTGAATTCTGAAGAACGAACATATTGGACTTTTTTGATTCCAATAGCTTGCTGCGATATGCACGCACCAAAGGTTCCTGCGTAACGGCTTGCAGTATACGAAGTTCAATCTTCGTTTTTCTCGGTTTATAACAGTGAGCGGTGAGTATCTCCGTTTTCACCTGATCGTATTCCGGTGTTATTCTCGGCCTGGACGGCAAATCCCGTGGATGCAGCGGTGATACGGTTTTATTCAGGAGATAGGTATCTATTACCCCCCATTCGAGCATGAAACAAAGAATATCCGGATCAATAGAAGGCAATCCTATGGGCTTCAACTTACGAGTTTCCCGGTTCAGTTCTTTAAGCATCGTTACAGGATCCTTGCGGGCGCTATTGATGATGGCGTCCGTCACATCCGCAACACGGAAAATCTGGGAAATAAAAGGAATAGCTTCTTTCCTTCCTACATCGTTACAAATCATTTTTACAGGTGCAAGCTGCTCTCTTACTTCGCTGCTGTAATCGCGGAATAAGGATAAATGATGCAGGGCCGCTACCTCTGCAAGCTCCGGATAAAATGAAAGGGCGAGATAACCAAAAATAGGATGATTATAGTTTTTCTCGGTAACAAATTGTTTTTTCTTTTCATGGATAGAAAATTGTTCTTCTTGGGATTTATGCATATCATCCGGGTGCAGATATTCGTCGATATTATGATGATTAAGACGCATTGGAATCTGCAGTTTTCCAATATCATGCAGGAAAGAGACATTCTGCACAGTCTTTATAAGCTTTTCACTGAAAATCACCGGCTTTCCGCGTTGCATGGCGGACAGGTTAATCGCGTGGCACATATGCATTATCAATGATGACACACCGTGACTATGCTGAAAATTATCATCCGGCAAAGCGTAACCGGCCTGAAAAGATTTTGCCAGCAACCCGGTAATGTCCGTTAATGTCTGATTGCATTGTTCCAGCGTATCAGTACTCGTGGCATTTCTGCCCATATTACCATTTAGCAATTCTAAAGAAAATTTGCTTACAAAGAAGCGGGTCAATTCCATATTGGCTTTCTGTATCTCTGCCGGAGGTATAAGGTAATTACGAACAAAATCAGCACCGTATTTTCCACAGATATCAGCAAAACGAAAATGAAAGAAGGCTGCGATATTGCCATACCGGTCTTTAACCGCCAGATGATCAGGGTTTTCGTCATCAAAGGAGCCTATAAGCGCAAAACAGGCGGGCTTTTCTTTATCGAAACTGACTTGGCGATAAAGGTTGTAAGTATCGGACTGGCCTTCGCGTATATAAAAAGCCCCGTGACTTTTTCCCGAAACAACCGCAATCGAAAGAATACGCATTTCAATAGCCGGGAGGGTTTTTAACTCCGAAAAATCATCAGGAAAAACAATGGTTAATTCGGTCATTACACATCTCCTCTTATGCTTTAGGGATAAGAGAAGGATAGCAAAGTTATATTACATTCTTATGACGATACTGCGAAAAATTTATGACGATTATTTCAAATGTTATGCAGTAGCTGCCTTACTGCCATATTCCTTACCGAATAGAGTATCCTCGATAATATGGCAGATGATGTGGCCAAACATGATATGGCATTCCTGAATGTTCGGCGTCGTGGATGAGGGCATTTTTAAGGTGATATCACATAGTTCTGCCATTTTACCGCCGGTTTTTCCGGTCATACCGACGGTTGTTATGTTTTGCGCCCGCGCTGCTTTAAGGGCAGCCAGTATATTGGCCGAATTGCCGGAAGTGGAAATGGCTATAAGCACGTCCCCCTCCTGCCCCACCGCCTCAACCTGCCGGGCGAATGCGCGCTCAAAGCCGTAATCATTGCCGATAGCCGTGAGCGCCGACGTATCCGTAGTCAAGGCGATAGCGCTCAAGCCTGGGCGGTCATAATTAAGGCGGCTCACCAATTCCGCAGCGATATGCTGCGAATCGGCGGCGCTGCCGCCGTTACCGGCCAGCAGGATTTTCTTCTTCTGCCGCAATGCGGCAATACACACTTCACCGGCTTCTGCAACTGAGGCAATTAATGCATTGTCGGCAAGCACCAGATCAATGACATTACGGGTGTTTTCAATAGATTCACGAATAAGTTTCTGCATTACAATCTCTTAATTAAAGAATGAGGCACATACTATAGTACCTTATCCATATAAGTGTTACAAAAAATTTATATTAATGGTATAATTTTTAGCATTTACCAGATAAGGAATAAGATTATGGTAAGCCTGCTAGAGCATTTACATGAAGAAATTGAAATCGTAAGGCTTGCCTTACCGCCTGAGATTGAAGAACGACTTAAGGTACTGGAATTAAAACATATAAAAGCCATAATGCACTGGGCTATATATGAAAAATCAGATGCTGAACGTGCCTGGAAAGAACCCGAAGAGCAGGATCATACGCCTAGAAAAGAAATAAAAGACTATGTTGCAGAAGCACTGGACGCATTCAATGATGAAGGGAAAAAAGCGGATATTATTAACAGATATGAAGCAAACCTAACTTATGCCTCCAACCCACCTGAAGAAACACGCAAGCCTGAAACTATCGGTCCTGCGAGACAAAGAGCCAACAATCCCTTACAACGCTAAAACAACTTGAAATTATAAATAATACACATAATTGCGCCTGCATATCCGGTAAATACTGAATCCCAGGATAACGGCGATGCCGGCTAAAACGATTAGGTGCAGCGTTTCCGTTATTCCGGGCAGCATATGCCCATAGGCAAGCATCTGGATGGGGCGAATCATGATAAAGAACGGGTTGAAATGCATGAAAGATTGCGCTACGGGCGGCAGCATCTGAACCTGGTATACTACCGGGGTAAACCAGAATAACATGGTCATGGAAATGCTAGCCAGCTCACCGATATCGCGGATATAGGGCGCAATAAAGGCAATCGCAATCGCAATCGATCCGATAATGATCAATATAGGTATGAAATAGAATGGCACCAGAAATATAAGAATATCAAAATGGGCAATGCCTATGCACATCGCCGCTATATATATGGTCGTAAAAGATACGAAGAACGTATAGGCGTTGCGTAACACATCGGCTATGGGAAAGACGCTTGACGATACGATGCAACGCTTGAGCGTTTCGCCGTTGCAAAGGATGGACTGGCTTGAGCCGATGATAGACGCTGAAAAGAATCCCCATACCGGGAAAGAGACGATGACATATAAGGTATAATTGGAGGTCGGCGAACGCATAATCATCGGCATGACGGTGGCATAGACCAGCACCATGGTGAGTGGCTGGAACAGCGTCCATAAAATCCCCAGAAAAGAATTGCGGTACATGCGCGCAAGGCCATTCTTGGCAATAAGCACCGCCGTCTGCCAGTAATACGGATTGAGAAATATGCCAAATTGGCGGATCATGCCCTGGTTCATGCTGTTATCACATTCTGGTCGGAGATATGGAGAATGTTCTTATAATAATGCCGTAAAATCTCCTTGCGGCTGCCTTCGTTAATGATACGCCCTTTATCCATAAGGATAAACCGGTTGCAAAGATCGGTAAACTCATTGGGCGCATGGTTCACCATGATAGCGATGGAGACATTGTCCACCTTCTTAATCAATATTTCCTGGGATTTTTCGATGAACCCGGCATCTCCGGTCGCAAAAATCTCGTCTAACAATAATATATCGGGATTCTGGAAAATTGCTGAAGAAAACGCCAGACGGGCCGTCATCCCTGAAGAATAGGTCTTAAGCGGTAGATCGATTTTCTCGTTAAGCTCGGAAAAATCGATGATGGTCTGTTCTATCGCCTTGGAATAATCCTGTAATTTTCCCCGGTAAGCATAGCTCAGCTTGATATTATAACGCCCGCTCATTTCCGGCTCGAACCCGGCCCCCATTTCAATCAGCGGAACAACCGCACCTTCCACATGGCGTTCGCCAGCGTGAACCGGGTAATTACCCGATATAACTTTAAGCAACGATGATTTTCCGCAGCCGTTCTGTCCCATGATCGCAATGCGATCGCCGGGCTTGGCACTGAACGTGACATCCTGTAGAATCGGAATGCGCACGGACGCAAGAGATTTACGGCTTATGAACCACTGCCTGAGACTTGCCGCCCGTGCATGGGTATCCACCCCCCAGACAGAAATATTTTTTAAACGGATTAAGCCGGACATAATCTTCTCAGGTGCGAGGTATGTACGAGGCAGCAAATACGAAACCTCGTCCCTTGCTGCTCGCCTCTAAACAGTAAGTATTCTTTTCTTCGCAGGCATTGCTATCACTTTATTATCGGAAACGGAAGAGGAATCATGCTTTTCCTGTTCCATGAGATGATGGAAATCACGCCGGTTAAGCGTATCCAGGGAATACGAATTGGGATCATAAAATATGATATTGGAACCGGCATTCTCAAAAGAGAACGGAACCCAGAGCAGATCGTCAAGCGCTTGCTTGATGGCAATATGCCGCTCAGGGGGGGCAAAAAACAGCATGAAACCGCCACCGCCCGCACCGAGTAATTTACCGCCGATAGCACCTGCATTCCTGGCTTTATCATAAATATCGTTTACAAAATCCGGAGCGATGCCGGATGTAAGCGAACGCTTTATTTGCCAGGTTTCATGCAATAACCGCCCGAAATCGTTCATATCGCTGGAATACATAATCACATTGATTGCATCATCTACCAACTGACGGATTGCCTTTAATTCCGATTTCTTATTGCCGAGCGATTTAACCTGCTCCGCCGCGATATCGGTGGCATTGCGCGAAACTCCGGTAAAAAAGAGCAGAAAATGGTCCTGTAAATCCTTTAAGCGCGATTGCGGAACAATAACCGGGGAAACCACGAAATCGCCGGTCTGCAATATGGTGATTTTATTAAATCCGCCGTACGCAACCGCAATCTGATCCTGAACCCCTACATTTTCTTTTAATATATCACGCTCAATATGGACCGCCTCGCAAGCCAGCTCGCGTTTATTGGACATGCGCGCATGCAAGGCATTCATCGAATTAAGCAGCCCGACCGTAAACGCCGAACTCGAACCAAGACCGGAACGTGCCGGCAAATCACCGGTATGGCTGATCTCAACACCGTTCTTCTCACCGGAGAAATATTGCAGCACCGCCCGGACAGCCGGATGTTGTATATCGCTATGATGCATCACCTTTTCAATATGCGACCAGACGATACGCGATTTCTCCTGAAAAAATGGCGGCAGGTAGCGACAGGTAAGGTAGCAGTAATGATTTATCGTGGTGGAAAGCACCGCCCCGCCATGTTCACGGTACCAGGCATGGTAATCGGTTCCGCCGCCAAAAAACGAGATGCGATAAGGAGTGCGGCTGATAATCATAGGATCGGGGATTGATTTATAAAGTGGTTTTCGTACATGCGTTTCAAGCCTTCCTCTAAAGTTATCTGCGGTTTCCACCCTAAGTCAAAGAGTCGCGAAGAATCCAGCACCTTGCGCGGCGTGCCATCAGGCTTTGTAACATCAAGCACTATTTTTCCTGTATAACCAACAACTTCCGCAATCTTGCCTGCCAAGTCATTGATGGATATTTCCTGCATGGTGCCGATGTTGATAATATCATGTAAATCATAGTTTTGCATTAGAAAAATGAACGCTGCCGCAACGTCATCCACATAGATGAATTCGCGTAAAGGGCTCCCGCTTCCCCACAGGACAACCTCAGGCAGAAGTTTCTGCTTTGCATCATGGAAACGCTGCATAAGCGCTGGAATCACATGCGAAGCTTCCGGGTTGAAGTTGTCGCCAATGCCATACGTATTGGTCGGCATGGGGATTATCATATGCATGCCATACTCGCGTGCATAGCTTTGCGCCATGATAATGCCGTTTATTTTTGCGGCGGCATAGGCAATATTGGTAGGTTCTATCAAACCGTTCATCAACTCCTTTTCCTGAACCGGCTGTGCGGCAAGCCTGGGATACGTGCAGGCGGAACCGGGGAAAAGCAACTTCCTCACGCCTGATTTACGGGCGGCTTCAAATACATTCGCCTGCATGACAGTATTATCATAGATGAATTGACCAGGGTATTTATGGTTGGCATGAATCCCGCCGACCCGGGCGGCAAGGTGAAAAACCCTATCCGGCTTATGCCTGGCAAAATACTCTCCCGTAAGTTTTGTATTGCGAAGGTCAAGCTCGGCGTGGGGCGGAGCCAGCACATGCGGATAACTTTCCTCTTGCAGCTTCCGAAGCAACGCCGAGCCAATCATTCCCGACGCACCGGTTATAAGGATGGTATCTGACTGACGCATGGATTATTCCGTTATGGTTATTAGGTTAAGATTTTCTTTGCCGCCGCTATCACATCGTCGAACATCGTCTGCGTCAAAACACCGGTATTAATGTTATAACGGGATGAATGGTAGCTGTTAATAAGATACAGTTCGCGGGCTGTAAGTTGCAGGCGATGTTTTTCCGCATGTCCAAACGTATATTCTGCCTGCCTGAACCCAAGAGCCTGAATTACGGCCTTGTGAGCGATCTGACCGAGAGTGACGATCACTTTCAGCTCTTGCATTGCCCTGATTTCCGCAAGCAGGAATTTGTTGCACTGGCGGATTTCAAAAGGCTCCGGCTTATTGGCAGGCGGTACGCAGCGCACGGCGTTCGTTACACGACAGTTTATCAGTTTAAAATTATCGCTCCCCGCTCCTCGCCCCTCGAAACAGGAAGGATCATATTCCCCTTCGGCAAATCTATTCTTTTTCAGAGCAGAATATAAAACCAGGCCGGCATAATCGCCGGTAAACGGACGTCCCGTCTGGTTGGCACCTTTCAATCCTGGTGCCAGCCCGATAATCAGCAATTTCGCATCAAGCTGGCCAAAGGAAGGCACGGGTCCGTTATAAAATTCTGGATAAGTTTCACGATTGGATAAACGAAAATCCACAAGCCTTGGGCATAGCGGGCATTCATATTTCGGAGGAGCGTAATTATTCATTAAAATATCACCACAAAAACAGTTCTAGGAAACTATAGATTATTTCCATAAAATAAACATCTAATTTTAAGATATTATTTTATTATATATCAATATGATAATATATCTATTGACTCTAACTTTACAGAAGAACTTATTCTCAAGTTATGCTATAATGATCTGTTCATGAATATATTGCGTTAAACTGCATGTCCTCAGCCATTATAACAAGTAGCAATTCTAAATTTGTAACAAATTTAACCCTGTTACAGACGGCTATCGCCTGTGTCGTGGGCGGTCTTGTAATCGGTAGCATCTTTATGGCGAAGGATATCATAGAGATATCCCACTTACGGGCACAGATAAGCCAGATAGAAACTTTCGATGCCGCCACGGCGGATTTTTTTGATAAATATGACGGCCTGCCGGGAGATTTACTTTCAGTCAGCGCGCAACGCTCAGAACTCGTCACAGGCGACGGCACACCGGGCCATAGCGATGGCGATGGAAAAATATCCCCCTGCAACTTAGGCTGGCAATGGAATCTGGGTTGCGAGACTGCTTTATTCTGGGGACAACTCTCAAGCGCCGGATTCATACCGGATAATTTCAGTGCCGATAATACCCTGTTTGACAGGAGGCTCGATAAAACCAGTTTTATAGGGCCTTATTTACCGCAATCCCCTATGGATGACGGCATATATATTACGGTATGGAACACCGACATAGCGCAGGAATCCCCCGCCCCAAGATTACCCTACGGCAATTATTATGAAATTTCCCGCATACATGGAATAATAGAAGGAAAAATGGTGGACGATCATAACGCGCTGACACCTTTGGAAGCGCGCGCCATTGATGAAAAAATGGACGACGGTTCACCACTCAGCGGACGCGTTATCGTCAACGGGGATACGCACTGGCCGGAAGACGCCTGGGGAACATTGGCAAAATCCGGTGTCAATAATTGCGTTTCCCCCGAGCACTACTATAACAGCTACGAATATTTTAAAGCCAACAGACCCATCTGCCATCTGGCTATCGCCCTGAAATGCTGCGCAAACCAGAAGAATGATTATTAACGAAAATCGGAATACAATTGCGCTTGCGGTTTAGAGCAATATGCGTTACGCACTCCATGAGTTATTATCCAACAAATATAGAGGCATTACCATGGGCACAAAAACCGTAACGGCAACATTGGCGGCGCAGGATTATAAAGTAGCGGATATCCGTCTTGCCGATTGGGGGAACAAGGAAATAAGCCTCGCTGAAACCGAAATGCCGGGCCTCATGGCACTCAGGACCGAATTCGGCAAGTCGCAGCCGCTGAAAGGCGCACGTATCGCCGGTTGCCTGCATATGACAATCCAGACTGCCGTACTGATTGAAACCCTGGTTGCGCTTGGCGCAGCTATACGCTGGTCGAGCTGCAATATTTTTTCCACCCAGGATCAGGCCGCTGCCGCCATCGCAGCCAAAGGAATCCCGGTATTTGCCTGGAAAGGCGAAACCGAGGAGGAAGCGGAATGGTGCATCGAGCAGACGATAAAAGGACCGAATGGCTGGACACCCAACATGATTTTGGATGACGGCGGCGATTTAACCCGCGTCATGCATGAAAAATACCCGGAACTCATGAAAGATGTGCGGGGGCTTTCAGAAGAAACCACCACCGGCGTCCACCGTCTTTATGAAATGTATAAAGCCGGTAAACTTGCGGTTCCGGCGATTGACGTGAATAATTCCGTTACCAAATCCAAGTTTGACAATCTCTATGGCTGCCGCGAAAGCCTGCCGGACGGCATCAAGCGCGCCACTGACGTGATGATCGCCGGTAAGGTGGTGGTGGTTGCCGGTTATGGCGATGTCGGTAAAGGCTGCGCCGCTTCCATGGCGCGTCAGGGTGCGCGGGTTCTGGTGACGGAGATCGATCCGATCTGTGCGCTGCAGGCTGCTATGGAAGGCTATCAGGTGGTGACGATGGATGACGCTGCATCCCAGGGCGATATTTTTGTAACCGCCACCGGCAATATTGATATCATTACCCTTGAGCATATGCGCACGATGAAAGATCGGGCGATTGTCTGCAATATCGGGCACTTTGACAGTGAAATCCAGGTAGCTGCATTGCAGAACCTCGTCTGGACGGAAATTAAACCCCAGGTGGACGAAATCACGTTCCCGGACGGCAAACGCATCATCCTGCTTGCAAAAGGCCGCCTGGTGAATCTGGGCTGCGCTACGGGGCATCCAAGCTTTGTGATGAGCACTTCATTTTCCAACCAGGTTCTGGCGCAGATTGAATTATTCAATAATCACAGGAAATATGAAAATAAAGTCTATGTATTGCCCAAGCACCTGGATGAAAAAGTTGCCGCACTGCATCTGGATAAAATTGGCGTCAAGCTTACAAAACTTACTGCAAAGCAGGCGGACTATATCGGCACCAGCGTAAACGGCCCGTTCAAGCCTGAGACATACCGTTATTAATATTCATGCCTGCACTGGCGCTTTATCAGCCGGATATTCCCCAGAATCTGGGGAGTATTCTGCGTTTGTGCGCCTGCATGGATGTTACCTGCCATATTATTGAACCGTGCGGATTTATACTGGATGACAAGCGAATAGCCCGCGTGGCGATGGATTACATCGATCATGTGGAATGGCAGCGCCATTCGTCCTGGGAACAGTTTAAAACCAGCATAAAATCAAGGATGATACTGCTTTCGACTAAAGCCGAAACGCATTACTGCGACTTCGCTTTCCGTCCATACGATATTCTGCTGCTGGGCAGGGAAAGCGCAGGCGTGCCGCAGGGAGTCGTAGATTATGTGGATGCGTCCTTGCGTATTCCGATGTCCGCACATGCCCGTTCGCTGAATATCACGCTGGCGGCAAGCATGGTGCTCGGCGAAGCGCTCAGGCAAGTTCGCACCGCTTAGCTAGCCGGAAACGTAATAAACCAAAGTGCGTATGATACGCTTGATTCCATGCAGCTTATCCACCGATTCACTGGCAACGAGCGGCACTATTTGCACCGGGGCATTTTCCGATTCAATTTTCAGGTCGGCGATATGCTCACCCTGTTTAATCGGTGCAGGCACCGGATCCGTATAAGATAAAGTAATTTTCAGCTTATCGCGCCCCACCTTCGGCAATGTCAGCACCACATCGTCCGCCGCAGTCAAAGCCACCTGCTTTTTGTCCCCGAACCAGACATTGGCTTGCTCTATAACCTCGCCTTTATGCAATACGGTAACATTCTCAAAATCGCGGAAAGCAAACGCAAGCAGGCGTTCTGCCTCTTCTGCCCGCTCTTTTTCACTTCCAAGCCCGTTGACTACGACCAGTTCACGCCGCCCGCTTTTATCCTTTGCCGACACAACCATGCCATAGCCCCCCTCATCGGTATGGCCGGTTTTAAGCCCGTCCACTCCCAAATCCTTGTAAAGAAGCAGATTACGGTTACCCTGCCTGATACCGTGATACACGAATTCCTTTTCAGAAAAATAATGATAATATTCAGGAAAATCATGAATGACGTGGTGCGCGAGAATCGCCAGATCGTGCGCGCTCATTAAATGGTTTGGATCGGAAAGGCCGTGCGGATTGGCGAAATGGCTATTGCTCAGACCAAGTTTCTTTGCCATATCATTCATCTGTGCGGCGAACGCCTCTTCGCTGCCTGCAAGCCCTTCGGCCACCACCATGCACGCATCATTGCCAGACTGAATGATAATGCCCTTGAGCAGATCGTCGATGGAAATATGCGCGCCAAGTTCAACGAAAGATTTCGATCCCTGGAGGCGCCATGCTTTTTCGCTGACCGGCAAAGTATCGGCAAGTTTTACGCTGCCTTCTTTAAGACGGTTGAAAACGATATAAACCGTCATCAGTTTACTCATCGACGATGGATGCATCTTTTCATCGCCATTTTTGGAAAATAACACGGTATTTGTACCGTCATCAACGATAAACGCCTGTTTGGCTGCGGTTTCAATGGCGAAAGCCGGTGATGCCATCAGTATCAATGCAAGGAACGGTATGTATTTTTTCATGATAAAGCCCTTTAGAATAGAGCCTTATATCGCACTATACCAGGGTCTGTCCATACGCTTGATGAAGATAATTATTTTTATAAGACTCCTGCTTAAGGACACCAGTGCGCGAAAGCAGGCATAATAAGTTTAGAAGTTGTCAGGTGGTAGGCTAAATCCCCACGGTTTCTTCTACAAAATATACCGGCCGCTGCTTGGTTTCAGTGTAAATACGCCCGACATACTCGCCGATAATACCGATGCTTAAAAGCTGCATGCCGCCCATGAATAAAACCGCCACCATAAGCGACGCATAACCGTGCACCTTATTACCGAACGCCAGCGTCTTTACTATAATCACCGTTGCCCATAAAAATGAGATAAAGGAAATCAGTGCACCGATATAGGTCCAGACATGGAGCGGCACTGTTGTGAAGGAAAAGATGCCCTCAAGCGCGAATTTCCATAAATTCCAGTAATTCCAGCTGGTGTTCCCGGCTGCCCTTGCCTCGCGGTCAAAATAAACAGTCGCGGTTGAAAATCCGGCAAAAGCAAAGATTCCCTTCATAAAGCGCGTGCGCTCCGGCAGTTTCTTGACCGCTTCCACTACCTGCCGGTCAATCAGGCGGAAATCACCGGTATTGGTCGGTATCTTGACAGTAGATACGGAATTGATGGCTTTATAAAAATATTCCGCGGACTTGCGTTTCAGCCATGAATCGCCGGGACGGCTGCGGCGCGTCGCCAGAACAACCTTATAACCTTCTTTCCACTTGGCAACCAGAGACACGATAAGTTCCGGCGGATCCTGCAAATCGGCGTCAATCGGTATGACGGCACGCCCAACCGTATAATCTATCCCGCAGGTAAGCGCCGCTTCCTTGCCGAAATTACGCGCAAGACACACCAGCTTTATACGCGGGTTCTGCCGGTAAAAACCTTTTAATATTTCCACGGTTTTATCCTGGCTTCCGTCATCCACGCATATAATCTCGTAATTGGTTGTCACCTGTTCAATACAGGGAATAAGCCGCGCAAACAGCTTTTCTAACACTTCGGCTTCATTATACATCGGGATAACAACAGAAAGTTCAATCATATTATTTCCTGCCATTGATGTAGCTTATAAACTTCTCAAACGCACGGGCACGGTGGCTGATGGCATGTTTTGCAGTCGCCGCCATTTCACCGAACGTCTCCTGATACCCGTCCGGCACGAAAACCGGATCATAGCCGAATCCTTTTTCGCCACGCGGCGGAAAGACGAGCGTGCCATCCACCCTGCCCTCAAAAATATGCGTTTCACCCAGAGGAGACGCAAGCGAAAGCACACAGATAAAATAGGCTTTCTCGCCAGTGGGTTCAAGATTCCTTTCTTTCAGATCATGATATATTTTTTGCATGGCAACGGAAAAGTCCTTGGTTTTCCCCGCCCAGCGCGCTGAATAAATCCCCGGCGTGCCGCCCAATGAAACGACACACAGGCCGGAATCGTCGGAAAGTGCGAATTCACCGGATAATCTGGCTGCGGCTTCGGATTTGATATTGGCATTTTCGGCAAAACTGCTTCCCGTTTCTTCCGGCTCCGGCAGTCCCAGTTGTGCCACCGAAATCACCGAAATTCCCAGCGGCGCAAGAAGTTCGCGTATCTCCCTGACCTTACCTTCGTTATGGCTTGCTATCACCAGTTTCTTCATATTCCCAGGGCCTGCTTCTGCAAAATGACCAGTTCGGCGATGCCCTTTCTGGCAAGTCCCAGCATGGTGTTGAATTCATCTTCGCTGAACGGGTTTTCTTCGCCGGTAGCCTGAATCTCAACAAGCCCACCATTGCCGGTCATGACAAAATTGGCATCCACATGCGCATTGCTGTCTTCTATATATTCCAGGTCAAGCACAGGTGCACCGCCTACAACGCCGCAGGATACCGCCGCAACAAAGGAATGGGCGGAAAATTTCTTTATATCGCCCTGCTTGTGCAATTTCGCAAGCGCCTGATGTAACGCCACATAAGCCCCGGTGATGGAAGCCGTGCGCGTGCCGCCATCCGCCTCGATAACATCGCAATCGATCGTGATCTGGCGTTCGCCAAGCTGCTCAAGATGGACAACCGCCCGAAGCGCCCGCCCAATCAGACGCTGGATTTCCTGGGTACGCCCCGATTGTTTGCCTTTAGCGGATTCCCGCTGATTACGCGAATGGGTGGCACGCGGCAGCATACCGTACTCCGCTGTAATCCAGCCGCGTCCGGTATTTCGTAAAAAAGAAGGAACGCCGCTATCGACGGAAGCGGTACAGATCACCCGGGTCGCCCCAAACTGGGCAAGGCATGAGCCTTCGGCATAACGGCTTACGCCCGGTGTCAGTATTACAGGGCGAAGTTCGTTGGCGGCGCGGCCGGATGGACGTGGCATAAACCCTCATATAGTGATAATACCCTGTTTCCCATATTTAACACCCGAGCGCAAGGCATTTGCTTTATTTACCGGAGTCGTTATAATAACTGGCTATTGAATTGCCCCGATATCCCACATATATATACGGCACGACAAACCAACAACGGACTTGGATCATGAGTGAAGCAGAAAATCAAGAAGAACAGCAGATAACCGAACCATCGCCGGATACAGCGGCTGAAGCGCCGGAAGACATGGCCGCAAAATATGAAGAAGAAATCGCAAAACTCAAAGACATGTACTTAAGGGCGATGGCGGAGACGGAGAATGTACGTGCACGCGCCAAACGCGAGAATGAGGATACGGCGAAATACGCCACAACCCGATTCGCCCGCGATATGGTGAATATTCTTGAAAACCTCGTACGCGCATCTGACAGCATCACACCGGAAGCCCGCGCAGGCAGCGATGTTATAAAACAGGTCGGCGACGGTATCGACATGACGGTGCAGGAGCTTACCGTGATTTTTGAACGCAACGGCATAAAACGTATTAATCCGGTCGGCGAAAAATTCGACCACACCTTTCATCAAGCGGTAACGCAGGTGCCAAGCAATGAAGCCGCTCCCGGTACGGTGCTGCAGGTTCTGCAGTCCGGTTATGTTC
>Ga0207108_1074_pt2 | contig 17015 bp, 16 predicted proteins | sample Alteio_BWMinHeat_76_FD_153562 | JGI IMG/M metagenome (GOLD analysis project Ga0207108, IMG submission 153562) | Enriched cells from forest soil in Barre Woods Harvard Forest LTER site, Petersham, Massachusetts, United States -... | ecosystem: Environmental > Terrestrial > Soil > Temperate forest >...
GTGGTAGATCTCTTTCCCCAAACCCATCATATCGAGTCGATTGTGTCCCTTGTAAAAGGGTCCGCAGCAACCCTGCTTTGAATTTCCCACCTCACGTGGGACAATAAGACAAGCAGAACCAAAATATCTCTATGCGGCATTTCAACAACGAACAACGAAGTTTTTTAGATTCCATGTCCAATGGGTTTTCCAACAACACGAGCGATGATCAGCTCATCTATCTTGCCTGGTTTTTTATTGTTGGATTTGTCTTGCTCGTGGCTGTAATTTTTTATCTTACGAAGAATTGGTATTTTCTGCGCGGCAGAGTCATTTATTTTTATCGACTGATTCGCGGAAAGGGCCCCGTGCACGATCGAGTGACAAGAACTCTCGATATTACGATTCAAATTCCCAACCCCAAATATTCGGTTCCCACGAGCAGCGAAATCACGATTAAAACGCCAACTCCGAGCCATTTCATGATACAAACAAAAACTTACAATTTGAGTCCCAATGGAGTCTTCGTGAAAATCAGCCCTCCGCTGAAAAAAGGTGAAAAATTCAAGTTCGTATTATTTCTAACTGCAGAGGATACTTTTTCAGGCTTTGGGGAAGTTGTCTGGATTCAGAACAAATGGACAGAGCATCATCCAACCGGTGTGGGCTGTAGATTTCTCCATTTAGACGAAGCCGACCGAAATCGCTTAAGACTTTTCTTGAAGAAAAATCCCCTTCGTCGAAATAAGGCCACTGCGGCTTAGGCCGCCTCTAGTGCGCCGGCGCCGAAGATGCTATATGGATTCTGTGAACGACAGGGGGCCGATCAGGGCGGGGATTTACTGTCACGGTGTAGCGATTGAGTCGATTCGTTACCGTGGGCTGCACGAGCTCCTGAAAGTCAGGATGCTCGCTCCTGTCAGTACGAACCATAATTTGTCCTTCGAGTGAATAGGGAGGAATTGTTTTTATATCCTGCATTGTCGCCCCCAATTCGAAACCCTCGATGACGCCTGAAGATTTATGAGAAATTAAAACCACATGACCGCCATAGAGAGTATGGATCGGGCGGATACCATCGTTCACGTCGGGATATTTCAACTGAATTCGAGTCAAAATTTTTCCTGTGACAGGATCCAGCATTTGCAGTTCGGCGGATCGAATCGCATTATCTGCCGACGGAGAAAAACGAACTACCGATAACAATGCTTCTGTACCATCTTTAAATAGGCCTCGTTCGATCCCCATCACTTGCCCCTCGACATGCAAGTCAAAGCCGCGAAGTGCTACGCCCGCAAGTTGCCCGAATACCAAAACGGATTCTTTCGGGGCGGCAGAAACTAAGGAAACTTGTCTGACCATCGAAAACCAAACGCCTGGATGATATATTCCATTCACCATCGTGCCTTGCCGAGGATCGGCGTGGGCCTTGAGACGACGAAATCCGTCGGCATCCGTCGAATCTACTCGATAAATCAAATTCTTCTCGACACTGCCTTGAAACCTCAATGACGATTGAGGAAGCTCACCTACTGGCACCACACAAACTGGACTTGGGAAACTCTCCGTGCCATGAGCGGCAAAGACATGATTAATCCAGACAACGAATGCCAACATCAGCACACCAGCAAAACTAAATTTTTTCATAAGCCGTGAGTATCAATCTTGGGTACTTCAAGCAAGCTCGTCGGCCTTCTTTATAAATGACTAACTTTGTCTCAATCCGCGGTGTGAAAGTCGCTCTTGAACTCTTCGTTTGCGCTTAAGCTATCGATTTGATTGCGTTCTTTTTTAACTAGAAATTGGCTTAAGATTTGCATTCTTTAGTCGATAACACCTAAAATAAATCGTTTTGGGGGGGGAGACTTGGTTGAGGCGCCTTTTCTTTAGTTTAAGCTTAGTGTTCTGCTCGTACATGGGCGGACCATTGCCACTCTCGGTATGGGCCACGACTTATACACTCATCGATCGCGAAATAGAGAAAAACCGTCTTCCTGAGTTTTTTGAACCGGGGGACCAAATCGAATTTGTGAGTGGACGAACTTACAAAGGGGCTTTAAAAGTTCAACTGAAAAACGGGGGCGACAAAGACAATCGACTCCAAATCAAAAGTTCGGGTGAAGAGAAAGCAATCATTCAGGCTGGGGACGACGCTCCGGCCATTCTCATTTTAAATTCCAGCGGTATTAAGATTTCGAATTTGAAACTCGAAGCCAGTCCGCAAAACAAACAAAGTGGTTTGGTGTTAAGTGCCGATGAGATCGGAAGTTTCCGAGAGATTGAGCTCACTGAAATAGAAGTCGCTGGATTTGGAAACCATGGAATTGAAGTACGTGGAACAAGGTTAGGAGCAGGCTTTCATCACGTTTTCATTCACGATGTGAACGCCCATCACAATCGCAATTCGGGAATAACCGTTCATTCAGAAGATCGGCAGACGAGTTCTCCATATATTGGCCATAGTGACGTCGAAATTTCAAATGCTCGAGCGGAATACAATTTGGGAGATCCAAATGCGCTGGGCCACTCAGGCGACGGAATTGTCATGTCTGGAGTCGATGGAGGCTTCATCAAAAATTCCACTGGCGCGGAAAACGGATCTCTTTCGAATGCCCCTACCGAAGGTCCGGTTGCAATTTGGGTATGGAATTCGCGCAACGTTGAAATTAGCCACTGCGTGGCGCACCACAATCATACGGCCGGTGGTTTTGATGGAGGAGCTCTCGATATTGATGGCAGCACTGTGAATTGTATCCTTCACGACAACCTCGCGTACGACAACGATGGAGCCGGGGTGCTTGTAACGACCTTCGTTGGATCCACGGGAAATCATGGTGCGAAGGTTTACGGAAATGTCCTTAGAGATAATGGAAGAAAGAATGGCTACGGAGGAATTGAAGTCATCGGAGATGTGACGGGTGCAGAAATCCATGACAACAAAGTTTTTGTCAGTCGAAGTATTGTTTCAAAGGAGCAACCAGCCGCTCTTCGCATTCGCCGTTTCGCTGGAAAAAACCTCTCCATTTTTCGAAATACTTTTGCAGCCCGCGATGGATTGCGGGCTATAGATCAGGAATCCAGAACTGGTATTTCTCTCATCGACAATCATATTTGTCATTCCGAAAACGAATTCCTTCACCTCCTCGATTCCGTCACTAAACAACTCCATCCGGGTCAGAACAACTAGAGGCGGTCTCATAAATGGTTTTGAGCGTACCCCTGGCGATGCGTGCTTTCTTGCACCAATTCCTCTAAAACCATTTGGAATGAATTTTGATTTGGACTCCTTTGCCAAAAAACTCGGATGGAGTGTTGCGGGTGTCACTTCGCCAGACCTGCCCGAAAAGACTCTGGAGCATTATGAACATTGGCTTAAAGAGTATCGCGGCCCTCAAATGATGAATTATCTCGCCCGCCGAAAAGAAGAACGCGTGAGTCCCAAAAAATATTTTCCGGAGGTACAATCGGTGCTTTGTTTTGGATTATTTTACTTTCCGGGATGGGCGGAGGGTGAAGTCAAAATTTCTAATTATTCTTGGGGGCGCGACTATCATCACTTGTTAAAAGAAAAATTGGAACAAACGGCAGCTTCTCTCCAACAGAAGTTGGGCGAATTCACGTATAGGATTTGCGTCGACACTTCGCCCATTCATGAAAAGGCCTTCGCCGTTGAAGCGGGCCTCGGCTGGCAAGGAAAGAACACCCTTCTATTAAATTCGAAATTCGGCAGTTTTTTGTTCTTAGGAGAAATCTTAACTGCACTTCCTTTATCAATATTTGAGACTCCGCCCCTTCAATCTGACCACTGCGGAAGTTGCCAACGCTGCCTTGAAGCCTGCCCTACTCAAGCGCTCGGACCTTACGTTTTAGACGCGCGAAAGTGTATCTCCTATTGGACTCTCGAACATCGCGGCTCTTTCACTTCCGAGACACCCCCATTTGCTGAGTGGATTGCAGGTTGCGATATTTGCCAGGAGGTCTGCCCGTGGAATCAAAAGCTAATACCGATCATAGAATCAGATGAAAAAAAAGAGTCTTTCAGCCTTCAAAATATAAAGCTTTCCGAAGTCCAGGATTCTCATTGGCCTGAAAAAATCAAAGATCGAGCTGTTTCATATGTTCCTTTAGAAAACTGGGCACGAAACCTCGAGCATGCATCGCCGCGGAAAAATAATGACAGCCTCAAATAAGAATTGCTTTAGACAGTCATAATCCTTTTATTGAATACAGCGGTCCAAAATTGCGGAGGGGTATGGGGGAAGTCCGGAAATCGGATGTTTGGCTCAAGAGAAGACTTGCGTTTCTTCTTCCTCTTTTGATGTTTGGCACGCCCTTAGAAGCACTGCCACCGACTCCGTCTACGATTTCTTCCCCGCAGCGAATCATTACGGCAGCCCAGTGCAGGGGCATCATCCAAATGCTCTATCGCGCACCGGGCACGCTTTTTTATAAAATTATTCATCGCCCTTATCACCCCAGTGAGCTTGGAAACGAGAGGCTTTTCGAAGGAGAGGGTCCCTACCGAGATAAAGTCAAAAAGTTAGCGAAGCAACTTTATCGCGCCATTCCTATTTCACACCTATATGAATCGATTAGCCGGGACGAGTTTAAAGCCATCGAAAAAGAAGTCGACGAGGCTGAAACCGCCTATTTCGATTCAGATCCTGTGAGAGCCGCATCACTTTATGGGACTCCAGATCCAACAGTAAAAGATTGTTTATTTAAAATTCTGGAGCGAAGACAGGAGCGTATCCGAAAATTTATGAGCGCCGACCGAAGTCTGGTCCTGAATCGGCAAATGGTTTCAACTTTAAGAACCTCGAAGACGACTCTGAAGGTAGTGTCAGTATTGATCGGCAGCAGTTTAATCACAGCTATTGGGATGGGAATTTTGCAAGGTGTCTACTTCCAAATTCCAGCTACTGCCGTGAAGTGGAGTTTTGGAATTCGACAATTCATTTTAAATGGCGGCAAGAAAGATAAGTCAGATTTAGAAACCACAGAGCTTATTGAGTTAACGGAGCTCACCAATATTTATGTAAATGCTTATGCGCATAAAACAGATCCACAGATCATCGCGCGTGAAATGATTCTCAAGCTCGGAACTTTTGTGACCCAACATTCCGAAGATATGGAGAAGGCCGCCAAGGACCATAATCAAGAAAAAATTGAGACTCTCCTTCAAGGTCTTTACAGCGTCGACATCAGCTTTCGCGATGTACTTCGGAGTCCCCTTTGCGAAAGTTTTCGAAAGACGATCGATGAGTGTTATCAAAAATACGATCCCGACCACAAGCTACGGGATAAATTTGCGGCCAATTTAACCTTGGCAGCTAAGCCTGCCACCAAGTAACCACGCTCAATCGGAGTGTTGGAAAAACTAACGAAGATCGTATCTTATTTTCCACTCGGGAGCTTCGGGACCCTGGTATTCGGTTTCTTTCAGTTCGACGCTCACATCGGTCTGGATATTGCCGCGCCTAGAAAAGTCCATAACGATTTTTAAATAAGCCGGCGACAGCGCACGTTTGAGATCCTCTAAAATCAGATGCGGAAGTTCTTCATGATAGACAGCGCGCTGTCGAAATCCATTGATGTAGAGTTTCAGACTTTTGAGCTCGACAATATAATCTCGAGGTACATACCAAATATGGGCCGTCCAAAAATCGGGAAAGCCGGATCGGGGGCAAAGGTTCGTCCCCTCGGGGCAGGTGAAATAGATGAGAGTCTTTGGAGCACGATGCGAGAAAGGAATCGGCTCCAGGCGATTTTGCTCGATTTGAGTCGCGCCATATTTTTTATGCTCGTTCCCAGTATCATCTACCATTTAGTTGCCTCGGGATTCATTAGCATCAATCGCGGTAGCTGGCTAAAGTTTTCGCCATTGCCATCACCATTGCCATAATACGAGGGGCAGGAGCACAAACTGCCCTGCGAAATTCCCTGTCTTTAAGCGCCTGAAAGCTCGTCTTTCCGATCGCGATAAAAAGCATCCTTTCTTTCCATATCCGGATCTCCGCTTTGCTGAAGGATTTTTCAAGGGCCCTCAACACTGACGGGCTCGTGATAAAAAAAGCATCGATCGATCCGAATTTCTTGATACATTGGAGAACTTGTCGGCGCACCGAAAGAATCTCGGTTCGGTATGAGTAACAAATGCGGACTTGGTATCCCAGTCTTCGAAGCTCGCTCGCTGTATTTTTATCAGCCAGCTCCGAGCGCGGAAAAAAAATCTTTTTGATGGGTTGAGGCTGTTTCTGCCCGCCACGTTCCATTTCGCGTATTCGATGAAAGTAATCGAGAATTCCTCGGCTATCCGACACTTTGAGAACGACTGCCTTTGGTGAGTAGTCTTTTGAATTCCTTTTCATTCGCTTTCGCGCGATACGCGCCGTGGCTTTTCCCATGAACACCCAAGTTTTCGCATTTGGAATCCACTTGAGGTAGCGGAGCGCATTCTGAGAAGTAACAAGAAGGTAATCGTAGACCGTCTCTTTTGCCACTCGCAACTGCGTTTTGACAGGACGAATTCGGAGAGCTCGGCAGGCGATGAATCTCACTTTGGGTAATTTTGGAAGAGAGGTCTCCTCGCGAAATACGACAACATTCAAAACTCGCGTAGTTTTTTTTGAAGAGGAGCGCACTGAAGCCCTTGATACGTGATGCGCGCCAATCACAAGGAGGACGGCGCTGGGTTTATTTTTTTAAGAATACCTTGAGCTCCGCAAGATAAAAACCGATGGCCAAGATGTTCACCCAACTCATCGGCATAGCCAATTGGACCGACAGAGCAATCCATCATGACTTGATTTCCTAGAGGATCAGCCAAAAAGCCATACAGCCGCATTTGAAACTGTTCCATCTCACACCAAGCCCCAAGCGGAAGACTGCAGTTTCCGCCGAGGGAGCGAAGAAAAGCCCGCTCCGCTGCTACTGCTTGTCCACTCTCATCATGATGGATGCGTCGAAGCTTGAGGCGAAGATCATCATCACCCGTCCGGCATTCCACCGCGATCGCACCCTGTCCAGGCGCCGGAACAAAACTTCGAGCGTCATAGTATTCCGTAATCTCGTTCTCGAGCCCAAGCCGCAATAAGCCGGCAGCTGCTAGAATCACGCCATCCATTTCGCCGTCTCGCACTTTCTTGACTCGAGTCTCTATATTGCCACGGATCTCAACGACCTCTGCGGGATTCGTCTGAGAAAGTAGCAAAGCCTTTCGCCTTAAACTGGAGGTTCCTATCTTCATGGAGGATTTAAATTCAGCCAGCGGAATTTTATCGCGGCTCACCAGAGCATCTCGCACCTCTCCCCGTTCTACGACGGCAGCGAGGGCGCATCCATCGATGGGCATGACTGGAAAGTCCTTCATGGAATGCACACAAAAATCGACCCGCTTATCGAGCAGCGCTTGCTCGAGCTCTTTGACATAGAGGCCCTTCCCACCCTCTTTCGATATCGAAATATTCAAATCGTCGCCTTTGGTCTTTATTCCCGCAATAGAAAAATGATCATCGGGCCACTGTTCTTCGAGCAGCCATTGTACAAATTGAGCCTGCCACATCGCGAGAGGGGAAGTGCGGGTGCCGAGAATATACGTCCGACTGGCCATAAATAATTCTAAATTATATTTTAAATATATTGCGAAAAAACTGTAAGAGACTTTCCGATTCTGCGTTCCTCTCCACCTGAAGTCTTAATTCCTTCATCGGATCCTGTAATACCTTTGAAGTCAAACGATAAGCCATTTTTTCAATTTGAGCCCAGTCTTTTTCTGAAACACTGCCGAGTCGAGCACGAAGCGTCGACAGCTCCTCCATTGTCATTTTCTCCATTTTGGAGGTCAGACGACCGAAAGTCTGCGATATAGATGCGGGAGAAAGTTCGATCCAGCAAGACTTGACTTCCTCTTCGATGATTTGTTCAGCCTTGTAAAGCTCTTGACTTCGAAGGCTTTGATTTTCTTCGGCTATCTTTTGCAGATCGTCGATTCCAAATGTAAATGTTCGTTCAAGATCCGAAAGCACCTCCACGCTGCGCGGAACTGAGAGATCCAAAACAAATACGGGATTTCCACGTTGATCCAATTCGCGCAGGTCCTCTTTCTTTACAAGTACAGCATCGGCGGCTGAAACAATGACATCCGACTGATGCAGAACTTCTTCAGCCCGATCACAGACTTGAGTTTCTATATCAAAATGATGAGCCATTTCATCAGCTACCGATCGGGTTCGGTTGAAAAGAAAAATTTTTTTCGGCCGAATGCTGGCAAAATGCTCAGCAGCTACCCTTCCTATTTCTCCAAGGCCCAAAATGCCCACCGATTTAGTTTGCAGGGAGCCCAGAACTTTTTCGGCGAGCTTCACTCCGATTGAGGGAATACTCACGGCGAGTCGACCCACTTCGGTTCGCTGGCGTACCTTTTTCGCCACTTGAAAGGCCCTCTGAAAACAGCGATGGAAAATCGGACCAACGTGATTAGAGGAGACGGCATCTTCATAAGCGCGTTTGATTTGTGATGTAATCTGCGTCTCGCCGACGACCATGGAGTCCATACTCGCCGTTACACGGAATAGATGCTGAACCATGTCGGCTTCTTCAAAAACTTGGATCGGATTTTCCAACTTCGCGTTGAATCCGCAATCCGAAGCCCAAGCTTTTTTTACAAGGATTGCATCGACCTCGCTGACCGCATAAATTTCAACGCGGTTGCAGGTTGAAACAAAGATTAGCTCTGAAGAATGAGGCACCAGTTTAAGTGGATCAGAGGACGCAGCTTTTGCACGAAGTTCAAGCGGAGCCGACCTGAAATCCAATCCTAAAGCCCAAACTTTCATGGCGGACTCTTTTGAGTGTTGTTTTGCTCGATGATCATCAGTCGGGGGTGAGAACTGGATACAAAGTAATCCATTCCCCATGACAAAAATAAGACCGAAAAAAAACCCACTACCGCGATCACGGCCGTTCGATGGCCTCGATAAAACGGAGAAAATTTTCGAAGAGAAAGAATGCCCGCATAAAGAACCCAGATCAAAACGCAGAAAATTACTTTAGGATCCTTGAGCCAATCCACTCTCCAATGCGACTTTGCGAAAATAATGCCAAAAACGAGTCCCAACGTCAGGAGAACAAAACCCGCGCTCAAAATTTCGCTGAGGAATCGATCAAAACTAGGGAGTGAGGGGATTCTCGCGATCAGCCCCGAAAACTCCCTGCGCTTCAACTGTCTTTCGGCGATTAAATAAACGACCGAGATCGCCGCTCCCAGCACAAAAAAAGCTTCTCCGACAATGGTGAGCAATATGTGGGTCCGAAGCCACGGAGACGGCGTCGGCAGACTTACGACTTCCGAAACGGCGGCTGGTTCGCCTGTATGAAACAGAAAAAGCGCCAAAGAAATGAGCGGAAGAATGACGATCACGACAAAAAAAAGTGACCGACGAAAGTTTAGGGCGAGACATCCAATAGAGAGAAGAAGTGTAAAGTATAAGTGCCCCTCCGAGGGCGTCGTGGGAATAAAATGTCCGGCCTCAAAAAAATAAAAAACCACGCAGAGAATATGGAAAATAAAGCCCGCGAGCAAAAAAAAGCGTCCAAAGCGCAAGCATCTTAAAGAAAGATTTCGGAGATAAAGCGAGAGATAAAGGGTGGCAGCGAGATACAGAATCGCGGCTGCGACAAGAGGAAAAACCGACATGGCCTAATGCTTTCCTTTTTTCGACGGCCCTCCCGGCTTACCCATCCGCATTCGAAGAACACGCGCCTCTGACGATGCTTCCACCAATTTCGGGTCGGCATTCATGGCCTCTTCAAAATCTTCCAGAGCGCCAGATATATTGCCTTCGAGTTTGGAAAGCAAGCCGCGGTAATAATAGGCAGGTGCATAAGATCGTTGGCCACTTAAAGCCTTTTGAAACTGTTCCCTCAAGAGCGCAGCTTTTGATTTTAGATCCGCCTTCATTTCCACGAGACACATGAGCTCTGCGTAAGCCCGGTCGGCAACCACTTCAGCATCATCATCGAGAACGTTCGCGATCTGATTATAGGCGTCGAGTGCAGCTTTGAAATGCCTCCTTTTTAAGGCGGCCTTGGCCTGTCCGAGATTTAGTTCCGCTTCGAGACGTTGTTGAATGTGGGCCATTCCTCCGGCTCTTTCCAATTCCAAATCCGCTTCGAACTCACGACGCTTTTCGGGATCTGTCATGGTTGCAAAAGCGTCGTTGATTCGGGCAAAGACTCTTTCAGCGAGTTGCCTCAATTCCGGCGATGGATTTTGAGGAAGTCGATCGGGATGATATTTTTTCACAAGCTCATGAAAAGCCTTTTTACAGTCTTCGATGCTTGTTGTGCCCTCGACGCCAAGTATTTCGAAAGGCTTTGCCTTGGCAAACTTCTCCTCAAGTACCTTCAGTTCCTTTAATAATCGCTCAGCAGGAGCTTCTCCCCACTCAATTAAATCAAATTCATTGGCAGCGGCCGTCATACTCAATTGCAGTCCTGTTAGGGCGGAGATGAGTACCGATTTCTCTTTTAGCTGATTCCAAACACGCAGCTCCTGCGGGGCAAGAGGCAGTGGAAAGTCTCCTCGGACTTGAGCCATTCGACTTAAAAACGGCGAAAGTTTTTGCTTCGAAACAGATTCAGTAAAAAGGCTTCGACTGTATTCCCAAAGGAGCTTGATGAAACTCGCTGAGAGTCGCACTGAATCCGCCGTGTCGGCAAAGTCATCTCCCATTGAAGTGAAACGCAGTTTACCGTGCGATAGTGCGAGCAGATTGAATAGACGCTCGCGAAAATGATCTTCCAAAAGCTTGGCCATTTCCGCGGCGGGCAGAATCCCTTTTTTAACGAGCCACTCCCCTAATGGTTCTTTGACCGCGGACTGTTCCTTCTCTCGAAGTTCTTTCTGTAAAACACTGGGCTCAATAATTTTTTTTCGTGAAATAAAGGATGCAAAAGCCTCATTCGCCCAATTTGATTTTATGCTCATGGGCTCCCCCTTTTTGAAGGCGATCTGTTTTTTATATTTTTCCCATTCGATCGTTAAAACGCCGCTTTGCTGGTTCTTCGCCACATTGAAAAGGGCCCAGAGAAGACCCTTTCCAGTAGACTCGAGCGTCAATGAAAAAAGAGGCCCTGCTTCTTTGGGGGTAGAGCTCACTGTTCAACTTTACACCGATCTGGTTTTCAAGTTGTATCATCTTGATGGGAAATGTTTCAGAAATTACAGATTCTTCGTTCAAGTCCGAGGTTTTAGAGGCTAAAGTTCCGGTTTTAGTAGATTTCTGGGCGCCATGGTGCGCCCCGTGTCGTGCGATCGCGCCGGTTGTGGAGGAGATTTCCAAGGAATTCGAGGGCAAGATGAAAGTCTACAAACTCAATGTCGATGAGAATGTTCAAATCGCGGGTCAGCTTGGCATTCGTAGCATTCCGACTCTCAAAGTTTTTGTAAATGGCGCAGAAGCCAGCCAAATGGTGGGAAGTGCCTCCAAAGATCAGATCAAAAAATTTCTCGCGCCTTATTTGTCTTCATAAAGCAGCAAAATCTAAGTCTGTGCCGTTCATCTGCTACCGCACCGTCACCTTTTGAATCGTTACTGGAGTCACCGGCACATTCTCATACATTGTCTTGGTCGTTGTCGGAACTTCGCCGATCTTTTTCACCACATCTTCGCCTTCGACGACTTTTCCAAAAACTGCATATCCGGCGCTCATACCAGAGACCGCATCCAAACGCCGATTGTCTACCAGATTAATAAAAAATTGAGCGGTCGCCGAATTTGGATCGTTCGTCCGAGCCATGGCCACCGTCATTTTTCCGTTACTTAAGCCATTGCTCGCCTCATTGGGAATGGGAGACCGAGTTTCTTTTTGTTTTAATGAAGAATCGAATCCACCGCCTTGGATCATAAACCCTTCGATGACCCGGTGAAAAATGGTGCCGTTATAAAACCCAGCGTTCGCATATTCTAGAAAATTCGCGACGGTCTTCGGCGCCTTTGCAGAATCGAGCTCAAGCACAATTTTTCCCATTGAAGTTTCCAATTCGACCATGACTTTGCCTCCTTCTATGGCTCCCTTCGGACTTGGGGTTGGAGAAACGGCTTCCTTATGTTTGGTACAAGCCGCCAAACACAATCCCAACGCAAATAGGGTGAACAAGGAAAGAAAATATTTCTTCATATCGCGGAGTTTAGCAATGCTTGAAGAATTTTTCAGCAAGGAATTGCGTTGCTTTTGTTTTTCCAGGATCAGGATACTTTTCCTGCTCTAAGTGCTTCCCATGAGTTGCATGACCTTTTCCTGCAGTAGCTGCGCTGAAGCTTGTTCGGGAGGAACGGGTTCCCCACAAATCAGATGGATTCTACTAAAAAGCTTTCCTGGAAAGACTTTATCGTCAGCCCGGGTAAAAAGACTGCCCCACATTCCTTCCAAAGCCATGGGCACGACGGGAACTTTATTTCGGGCCAGGATTCTTTCAATTCCAGGTCGGAATTCGTTCATTTCTCCCGTACGAGTTAGTTTTCCTTCTGGAAAAATACAAACCAATGAACCCGCTTGAAGCTCGTTCGCAATTTTGTCAAACGCCTGCGAGACAAGCTTAGGATTCGCCGCAGCAATGGGAATCACTTTAGCACGCTCAAAAAAACCATGAAAAAACGGCATACGCGTGAAGGACTCTTCCATCACGAAACGAATGGGGCGCCGAACGGCTGCAGAAATAAACAGCCAATCGATAAAACTCACATGATTACAAACAATAATGGCTGGACCTATTTTAGGAAATTTTTCGAATCCAGATTTTCGGAACCGATAAAAAATATGAGCTAACATCCAGGCGGCAAGCCGATAAATAAATTCAGGCATGATCCAATAGATGGCGGCCATTACAAGCAAATTCAGAACCGCAATCTGCAGAAAGATTGCCGGAATCGAAAATTTTAGCGCAAGTGATCCGAGCACAAATAGCGATGAGATGACGAGAACAAGGGAGTTCCAAATATTATTTCCCGCGACAATTTGAGAGCGTTCCTTGTCCGAGGTTCGAAGTTGAATCAGCGTATAAAGAGGAACAATGAAAAGTCCGCTAAAGCACGATAGCAACAGAAGATCTGCGGCAATTCGGTAGCTGATGGCGCGGTGAAAAAACTCCAAGAGCCCGAAAAGTTTCTGAGGATCGGCAGGACTGGGCCAGGGTTTTCCGACGAAAAAGAGATCGAGGGCAAACAGGCTCATTCCAGCGGATCCGACGGGAACCAAGCCGAGCTCCAATTGCCCTTTCGAAAGTCTCCCGCAGAGCATTGAGCCAATCGCAATTCCCACCGAAAAAAAAGTGAGAAATAAGACTCCCACGTTTTGATTACAATTTAAAACTTCTTTTGTGTAGCTCGCAAAAATGGCGAGAAAAGCAGCGCCATAAAACCAAAACCAAGAAATCCCCAGAACGGAATAAAAGACCGACTTATCTTTTTTTGTCTCTTGAAGGATTCGCCAAGTTACTTTTAAAGGATTCCATTCGATTTTAAGACCTGGATTTCCGGGAATTGTTCGTTGAATTTTTCGGCTGAAAAACCAGCCAATAAAGGCGACACCGATGAGTCCGATACTCACCGTTTCGACACCGATAGGCTCAAAACCAATCAGAACTCCGCCTGCGATCGAACCGAGCAAAATCGCCAAAAAAGTTCCCATTTCGACTAAGGCGTTTCCATCGACGAGCTCATTCGTCGGCAGAAGTTGTGGAAGAATGCTGTATTTGATGGGGCCAAAAAATGTGGAATGAAGTCCCATCAAAAATAATGTCCCAAAAAGTAGATAAGGCGAGACCTTCAAGAATCCAACACAGGCCATGATCATGAAAAAGATTTCACAAACTTTGATCCAACGTACGAGCATCGTTTTTTCGTATTTATCGGCAAGTTGTCCCGAAGTGGCCGAGAACAAAAAAAATGGCAGAATGAAAATTCCACCGGCGGCCGCTCCGATCATTGAGATTGGAACAAATGATTTTTCAGCTGCTTTGAAAGTAAAGAGAACCAAGATCGCGTTCTTTAAGAAATTGTCATTGAAAGCTCCACAAAATTGCGTCCAAAAAATCGGCCAAAATCGACGGCTCCGGAAAAGCGAGCTTTCAGTCACTCACTCAGCCTAACGAAGTCATAAGGCAAAGCACAAGATGAGATGTACAAATCTAGATGGAGATTTCTGCGGCTCGACTCCCGATGAATCCCGATGCTCCTGTGAAGGATATTCTTCATTAAAAGATATGCCTTCTGAGCGATATGCTGAGCAAAATTCCTACGGCAAGCATATTCGTAATCAGACTACTGCCACCGTAAGAAAAAAACGGGAAAGTAACTCCCACTACAGGAAGCAATCCGATTTCCATCGCCATATTTACGATCCCATGCCACACGATGATCGAAAGAGCTCCCATCGCCAGAACAGAACCAAATTTATCTTTGGACTTTCGAGAAATATCAATTCCCAGAAAAACTAAGATCGAAAACAGACCAATTAAAAGTGCACAACCCAAAAACCCCCATTCCTCGGCAAAAGAAGAAAAAATGAAGTCTGTATGATGCTTGGGAAGAAATTCGAGCTTGCTTTGAGTGCCTTTGAGGTAACCTTTTCCGACTGTCTCACCGCTGCCGACGGTGATCATACTTTGTAGGGATTGATAGCCTTTTTCGAGTGGGTCGCGACTTGGGTCCAAAAATGTTTTTACTCGATTGCGTTGAAAATCTTTCAAACCAAAATTGTAGATGACGGGAACTGAAACGATGATCGTCAGCACAATCATTAGTAAGGTTCTCATTCGAAGGTTACAGAAAAACACGATCGTGAATGCGACGAACCCAATCATGATCGCCGTACCCAAATCGGGTTGCTTGAAAATTAAAAGAACGGGCACTCCTACGATCCCCATCACGGGAATCAGTTCGCGCAATCCATATCCGTGAAGCAAAGGAACTCTCTCGCGTGAGTAAAATCGAGCGAGTGTGAGCACAATGGCGATTTTAGCAAGTTCGGACGGCTGCAAATGAATCGGGCCCACCGGAAGCCAGCGCTGAGAGCCGTAGACCTTTTTTCCAGCGATGATCACCACGATGAGAAGTGCAACGACCATGAAATAGACTGGATACGCTAAGCGTTCAAAAACGCGATAGTCGATGAGTGAAACCAAGAGAGCAAGCGCGAGTCCACCCGATAAAAAAACGAGTTGTTTGTAAAAAATCGTAATCTGGTTGAGATAGGTTGAACTATACAACGTCAGTAAGCCTACTCCACAGATCACAAGCACCGTGCCGAAGAAGGGCCAGTCGAACTGACTCCAAGCCCTTGGGCCACTACTCGTCTGTTGCGTCTGCATTTTTTAACGTGGCCCCCGCTGTTTTTTGATCCAATTCAATTTTCACTTGGTCTCTCTGCAAATAATTTTTGATCATTGCCCTTGCGATCGGCGCAGCGACGGTGCCGCCGTGCCCCCCGTTTTCCACAATAATCGCAATGGCGATCCTGGGCTTGTCGAGCGGCGCCAAGGCCACAAATAATCCGTGGTCTTGGAGTTTCTTTTTCATGGCCGTCGAAGCTCCCTTCGTCAGCTCGAGCGAAGCCACTTGAGCCGTTCCTGTTTTTGCACCCACGACGATTCCCGGCACATGGGCGGCATGAGCGGTCCCGAAACTGCCTTCGACGACATTTTGCATTCCTTTCATGAGCGCTTCTCTCACGTCCGGACGTATGGATATTTGATTTTCCAATACGGAATGAAATCCGTGAATTTTCCCATCGAGCAAGGAATTTAACACGAGCTGAGGTTGGTAAATATTTCCACCGTTGCCGAGAGCCGATACGACTCGTGCAAGCTGAAGCGCCGTCACTAGATATGCGCCTTGCCCGATACCCGCATTAATCGTTTCGCCCTCGACACTCGACAAATGCCGGCGCTCTACCCAGGCCACATTTGGAATAAAACCTGATTGTTCCGAGTTGAAACGCAAAAGCTCCGTTGTTTTTTCTGAAAAAATTTCATTTCCAATAAATGTTTGTCGCCCAAGTCCGAGGCGTGAACTCCAAGCAAACATCGTGTCTAAACCCAGGGCCTGCGCCACATTGTAGAAAAAAACATCGCAAGATCGTTCAATGGCTTGAACGACGTTCAGAGTTCCGTGACCCCCATGATCCCAACATCTCCACACACGATTTCCTAAACGGAAATATCCCGGACATGTGAAGGTTGTCTTCAGATCGATGGCACCTGTTTCTAAGGCGGCAGTTGCCATGACTAACTTGAATGTGCTTCCGGGAGGATAGTGTTCTCCGGCGACTCGATCCAAAAATGGATTATTCTCCTGATTCATCATTTTTTGAAAATCGGCATTGGAAATAACCCGTGTGAAAATATTTGGATCGAGTGCAGGCCGCGAGACGTACGAAAGAACTTGCCCCGTATTCGGGTCTAAGGCCACGGCGGCACCCACTTTGTCTCCAAAATTCTTGACGGTCTCTTCTTGCAGCGACAGATCCAGGCTCAGCTGAAGACTTTGACCTGCCTGAGGCTCAATCCGACTGGCGCGCGGAAGCAGATCCCATTCCTCTTGATTAACTCTGCGGCCTTTGACATCGACCACAATGAAATCACGCCCGTCCTGGCCCCGTAAAATGGGTTCGAAAATTCGCTCGATTCCGATAACGCCCTTCTGGTCTCCCAACCGATAGTTTCTTTCTGGGAATTGAATTTGAAGATGTGAGAGTTCGGAATCATTGATTTCACCGGTATAGCCAATCGAGTGAAAAAAAAGATCGCCGAAGAGATAATCTCGGACCGCTTGAGTCTCGATGTCGACACCTGGAAGCTCTAAGTTCTGACTTTCAATGAGGGCGAGTTGTTCCGACGAAATATCCTGGGCGATCGACTGGGCCAAATAAGGGGGAGAACTCACAATTTTTTGAACACGTTTTTGAAGTTCTTCCGGATTCCCAGAAAGAAACTATCGGTTGGGAGACCAGAAGGGCGTTATCGGAATCGAGCG
>Ga0207108_1090_pt1 | contig 16884 bp, 17 predicted proteins | sample Alteio_BWMinHeat_76_FD_153562 | JGI IMG/M metagenome (GOLD analysis project Ga0207108, IMG submission 153562) | Enriched cells from forest soil in Barre Woods Harvard Forest LTER site, Petersham, Massachusetts, United States -... | ecosystem: Environmental > Terrestrial > Soil > Temperate forest >...
GTTCGAGTGGCAGGAAAAGGACATTCGGGTGGAGATCTCTATCTGGTGGTTCGTGTTCAACCGCATCCTTTTTTTAAACGTCTGGAAGACAATATCGAAGTCTCAATTCCGATCACTCTGCGGGAAGCCGTTTCGGGTGCAACCATTGTGATTCCCACCGTCACAGGTGCCGTCGATCTTAAAATTCCGCCTGGGAGTTCGAGCGGTCAAAAAATGAAGCTGCGTGGAAAGGGAATTGAAAATCCGAAAACCAAGACCCGAGGTGATCAAATCTTCACGCTTCAGATTGTGCTTCCTTCGATGAATGCCAAAGCACGTGAGGAGCTCGAGAAAGTCCTTTCGAAGATTCCAGATCCTAGAGACGTGCGCGCGAATCTGACGGTTTAAATTCTTGAGCGGGGAACAGCATTTTTGAGACCGACTTTAGTCAAAGCCGCGCTCAGCGAAAATGCGATCGATGATTCTTTTTTTCTTGTAGCGGTCAAAGAGATCGGTGGCTTCCGAAAGTAATTCCATAGAAAGGCCAGGATGGTGGCCCGAAGTGAATCGTCGATCTCGATAAAGTACATAAATTGGATTTCGAGGAAGCGCATTGTGTCCGAAATATTTGCTCAAGAGTCCTGAAGAAGAAGAGCGAAAATAGGGAATCTGCGCTTGTTTCAGTTTTTTCTCGACGTCATCGGCGTAAGCTTTTGCTTCGGCCTCGGCCTGGTCTGAGTGAATTTCGAGCAGCATTTTATAGGGGCGTTGCTCAATGATCCGAGCGGCCCATGGATTTTTCGCCTGGCGCAATCGAGATTTTAGCCAGTAGTCGTCCACTTCGAGATATGCATCTACCGAAGAAGGAAGACGAGTTTTGTTTCCGTCAGTTTGCAAGAATTGATACAGCATTTCATCGTAGATGACGGATTTATGATGAAAGTAGACCATGAGATAGAGGTGATATCTGGAGAGCAAAAAATCTTCGAAGGCATAAAGAGCACGTGAATCAAGAGCAAGAAAAGCTTGGTTTTCTCGTTCTACGGCAGCGAGATTTGAAAAAATCCAATCTCGATCGAAATGTCCGTAAGGGATTCCACAGTACAAACTGTCTCGGACCATATAATCCATTCGATCCACATCGATCTCACCGGAGATCAAAGAGGATAAAACCGGAAAAAGAGAAATTTTTTGTTTTCCTGCCAGGAACAAGTCCGAATTTCTGTTTTCATTTCGAATCAGAGATACCAGCGTAAGTGGCGTATCTTTTCCAAATATGGATTTTAAGCTCTCCGTGATGGATGAGTTCATGACAATCGCTTCGGTATAATCTTCATGGGTGGCCTGCGTTCGGGAGCCTTCAGACGAAGACGACGAATTGGGAAGGACCTCCGACCGATCGGGCATCGCTTGCTCAATCGCATGAGACAGAGGACCGTGGCCGACGTCATGCAGAAGCGCTGCCATTCTCAAAATGAAACGAAAACGCGTTTTTTCGGCGAGATCCTGGAATTCGAAGTCCTGAAAAACTTGATCAAAGACCTTTCCTGCCAAGTGGAAGGTCCCCAAAGAATGGGAATACCGATTATGCGTAGCTCCAGGAAATGCCAGTTCGGCGAATCCCGTCTGCTTGATTCCACGAAGTCGCTGGACATAAGGCGAGTCGATAATCCGAATTTCTTCGGAACTCACCAAAATAGGCCCGTGTATGGGGTCGCGGATCTCCAGACTAGGTTTTTTGGTTTGAAGCCCCATGATGTGTTTGGCGTTCGAAAGATAGCATAGATCGTCAAATCTGCAGAGGTTTTGGCTTTAATTTTCGGTGGAGCTTGGATAGCTTCCTATTCTATGAAAGCATTTAAACCCGTTCTTGGCCTTATTCTTGCTAGTTTTGTAAGTTTTACCGCTGGTCTTGTTTCGGCGGCTACCCCTCCCGACGAATTCATTTTCAACTCCCAATCTGAACCCGAGACGCTCGACCCCCAGCGCGTCACTGCCTCGAACGATCAGCAGCTGGTTTTTAATTTATTTGAGGGGCTCATCACGCGTGCGCAGGATTATGTGACGCTCAAGCCGGCAATCGCTTCGAAGTGGGACATATCGAAAGACAAAAAAACTTATACTTTTCATATTCGGCCGAATTTGAAGTGGTCGAACGGCGATCCTATGACCATGGAGCAAATTCGTGATTCGTTCATTAGGGCGATTTCTCCGACTACGACGAATCAATACATTCAGTGGTATGCCGACAACGTCGACGGTGTGAAGGACTTCATAAAAAATTTCAACACTCCCGATAAAAAGAAGTTTGAAGAAAAAGTTGGAATCAAACTTTCTGGGAAGGACAAGATTGAGTTCCATTTGAATAAACCCTCCATATCGTTTTTGCAGTATTTTAGTCAGCCTGCTTTTTTTGTGGTGCATCCAAGTATGATCGATCCGAATTCAACGGCATGGCATACTCCCGCCAAATTCGTTGTGAATGGGCCCTTTAAGATTGTGGAATGGACAGTGAATAAGCGTGTGGTGCTCGAGCGCAATCCTTATTACCGCGATGTTTCGGATGTGCGAATTAAACGTGTGGTGGGGCTGCTTGTAAACGATGAACATACCACACTGAATTTATATCGCGCCGGCCAAATTGATTGGACTGCGGAGAATACGATTTCTTCGACTCTTGTTCCATCGCTTCAAGCTCGAACAGATTTTCATTTGATTCCTAGCTTTGGTACTTACCTTTATGTTTTCAATATTAAACATAAACCGTTTGACGACGTTCGAGTGCGCCGAGCCCTTTCGATCGCCATTCAAAGAGGTGAAATTACGGACAAAGTGATTCGCGCTGGTCAAGTTCCGACGAATCGTCTCGTACCTCCAGGGGTGAAAGGTTATAAACCGCAGATCGACCCGCCAGCTCCCTTTGAAAAACAAGTCGAGAAAGCCAAACAGCTTCTCGCCGAGGCAGGATTTCCGGACGGGAAAAAGTTTCCGGAGGTCACACTTATGTACAACACTACGGAAGGACACCGCCGAATTGCAGAAGCCGTTCAACAGATGTGGAAAAAATACTTGGGAATAAATGTGAAGCTGCAAAATATGGAATGGAAGGTTTTGCTTAAAGAACAGGAAGCGAAAAATTTCGATATCGTTCGACTTTCATGGATTGGCGATGTGCCCGACCCAGCAAATATGTTGGACAGCTTTTTGAGCGACAGCGGAACTAATTATTCCAATTGGGGAAGTGCGGAATACGACAAGCTGGTTCGAGATTCGGCTTCGGTAACGGATGCGAAGAAGCGATTCAAGATGCTCGAGAAAGCGGAAAAGATTTTGCTCGACGAAGCTCCAATTGCGCCGATCTATCATTATGTCTTTTATAGTTTGATGAGCCCGCGAATCGAAGGTTTTCAGCCGAATATGTTTGGGATGTATCAGTTTAAATATTTTTCGAAAAAGTAGCGTCTACTCTCAGTGTTGCCGAATAAGAGTATATTTTCTTTCGAGCTTTCGTTACCTTGCAGGTTCTTTACTTGAAGATCAAACAGAAGTCCCCTTCGTCTAGCCCGGTCCAGGACACCTCCCTTTCACGGAGGTAACGAGGGTTCGAATCCCTCAGGGGACGAATAAAAAGCCCGACCTCCTGTCGGGTTTTTTATTCGTCCCCTTGAGAAGGATTCGAACCCGTGTGACTACCGAAATCGATTAATTATCTGGAATGATTTGAGTTTGGCTGGGTTCGAATCATTGTGGGGGGCATTGTGAATACACATCGAACCTTTACTAACTAACCCTGATTTTCATCCAGCCGTAATAGGTTCTCCTTTTATTGAATTTGAATTACTTAATAAGGATCGACAAGAACCAGGCTGCCTGTTCTTTTTTCTACGATAATATCGGAAGGTTTGATTCTAATCGTTCGAGTTGTTTCTCCATCATCAATTGTCACCGTAAACATATAGACAGCCTGAGCTTCTTTTAAATTTTTTGGTAACCATGATGTTCGTTTATCTTCTAAATAATTTGACGATGGCTTTGTGTATAGGCTCCAAGCAACCAAATTGAAGTCTTGGCTATTTTCTAAATTTTCAACCAGTTTCTCGAGAGCATCCGTGTAGATTTTCGTAATCTTCTGTTTGAAGTGTTCGGGGATTTTAAGTTCTCTCCAAAAATCTTCAAGATTTTGTCCCTCAATATTTTCGAGTTCGAAAATAGTATGAGAAATAAGTTTTTTGCCTTTCACGATCCGAAAATCAGGTTCAAAAAATTCGTGCTCGTGAGCCTCAAGAAATGCTAGAGCCTCAACATCACGAATCATAGGCACCTGATTTATTTTCCCTGAGGGCGCCACCTGATAAAAATCAGTGATATCATTTATGCTTTTTCGGTAGATTTTAAACAAACGAAACTCCCCAGAGGGCATCCCCGTTTCACGATCAAAATATTCAACTCGATATATATCGGCATCTACGCCTGAACCGATATTTTCGTAAATTCCAATTGGGGGAAATCCAAGCTCCATTGAGAGATATGGACTATGTACTTTACCCGAAACAACTTTTAAATACCTCTCGCAGTCCTCGGAGTGACCAGCCCATGTGGGAAGGGAGAGGGTCAAGTATCTTAATATCGTTATGATGCTTATAAGGTTCTTCATAACGTCACAATCGAGCTCTTTGAATTAATAATAAAATATAATTAATGTATTTTACTAATAATTAAAACTTATATATGAAAGCCTTGATGGAAACTCAATATTTCAAATACTTCGTGACATTGGCGGATTGCTTGAGTTTTAGCGACGCCGCGAAGAAATGTCATGTGTCTCAGCCGGCACTAAGTGCTCAGATTAGGAAGATGGAAGGAATTCTTAACTGCGAACTATTCCACCGAAGCAAAAGAGAGGTCCAATTAACAAAGGAAGGGTTACAACTCGTTCCGTTTGCAAAAAAGATTTTGCAGGAGATTGACGATTTTTCGCATCAGGCTACATCGTATTCCCAACCCTTCTCTAGGAGGATGAATATCGGCGTTTCTTCGCTTATTGCTCGGACTAATATTTTCGAAAGATTGATGAAATTAAAGTCTAAAAAGAAAAATCTTGAATTTGAATTTATGGAAGAATCTGCCTCGCGCCTTTACGACCTGTTGAAGGAGGGGCGGCTCGATTTAATTATTAGACCTTATCACAATGATTTAGACGATTCACTACTTACCACTACTGTCCTGGAAGAAGATCCGCTCCTTTGTTGTTACCCTTTAGGTCAAAAAAATACTTTTAAGAACCTTCCGTTTATTTGTACTCCTCCTGGGTGCGGTCTTAGAGGAATTATTGACGACGTTAAGAGAAAGATGAATTTTTCGGTGGAGGGTCCACTTTTTGCCCAACATGTCGAGATGATCTTGAAATGGATCAAAATGGGCATAGGATGGTCTCTGCTTCCACGAAAAATTGTGTCAGATTTGGATGCTCGCCAAGAAGTAGAGACCCAAGAAGCTTCTCCAAAAGCGAGCATTAAGTATTGCGCTGCTATGTTTAGAGGAAGTTATTCTGATGCATTTTTTAAAGAGTTTGTAAAATAGGGGGCCACGCTAACGCACCCACCATTGCATGGATTTTTAAGGAAAATAGAGCATGATAAAATATTTAGTAATGACCATTCGTAAGCCAACCTTTCAACAATCTGCCGTTGAATTGCATTATGCTTTTCTCGATAAGTTGAAAAAAGAGAGTAGGTTGGAACAATTCGGCCCCTTCACGGATAAGTCAGGTGGAGCATATATAATTCACGCTAAAGACAAGGAAGAAGCACAATCTATCGCTTTCAGCGACCCGGTATATACGACGAATTCTTCTGAAGTAAAAGTCTACGAATGGGATGTGAAATTATAAACTGCAGCAGGTAATTATAGGGGTTCGACTCATTCACTACTTTCGCTTTACGCCTTTTCACCATCAGATTGATTTAACTTACCAGATTCGCCTCGGTGAGGCCGAATTCCCAGGGTTCGACATATGCGGCGAACGGTCATCCGAGATATGCCGAGCTTCTCGGCAACCAGGCGAACTGGCGTCTTTTCTTCGACGATCAAGCACTTAATTTCGGCCTCAACTTCCGATCGCTTCATCGGCATTTTCCCATGCATTTCCATATGTTTGGAGTAGTGAGCGATGTGCCCGGGCGACAGACCAACTGGGACTTCAAAATTTATTTCAATGGGTTCGACGACATTCCATAAGGGGACGTTTTCTTGCGTCGTCTTTTTCGCCACAGCTTCGTTGCTGCGACCACTCGAACTTCACACATTGACACTGGCTTTTTCTTAGTTTATATTTAACCTATTAGTTAATTAACCAATAGGTATATTAATATGCATGATAACCTCAGCCAAACATTTGCAGCCCTCGCTGACCCGACAAGAAGGGCCATGCTTGCCCACTTGTCGAAAAGTGAGGCCAATGTTTCTGATCTCGCAAAACCATTCCGGAAAGACATGAGTCTCCCTGCAATAACAAAGCATCTTAAAGTTTTAGAGAAAGCTGGCCTAATTACCAAAACCAGAGAAGCACAGTGGCGACCATGCAGACTCAACGGGGCACCATTTAAAGATGTTTCAGACTGGATGGAACAATATCGAGTATTTTGGGAAGAAAGCTTTGATCGTCTGGATGCTTATTTGAAAACTGTCACTTCAAAAAAGAATATGAAGGGAAAAGGAAATGGCCGCAAAAAATAAATCTAACGAGATTAGAATCACTCGAATTTACGATGCTCCGGTTAAAACAGTGTGGGAAGCCTGGACAGATCCAGAACAAGTGGCTCAATGGTGGGGACCACGCGGCTTCACACTGACAACTCACAGTAAAGATTTAAGAGTCGGTGGAGAATGGTGCTATACCATGCATGGCCCTGATGGCGTTGATTACCCCAATAAGACAAAGTACTTCGAGGTCGAAAAATATTCTCGATTGGTTTATGACCATGGAGGAAATGATGACAGACCTCCTTTATTCAGAGTGACTGTTCTGTTTACTGAAATCAAAGAGAAGACAAAGATGGACATGAGCATGACATTGCCAACTCCGGAAGCTGCAGAGGAGATTCGAAAATTCATTAAGAAAGCGGGTGGCGATTCAACTTGGGATAGACTCGCTGAATACTTGGCAAAGGAATCTTTTGGCAAAGATCAATTTGTTATCAATCGAACTTTTGATGCACCGATTGAATTAATGTTTGAGATGTGGACCAATCCCAAACACTTCTCTCAGTGGTTATCACCTACGGGATTTAAAATGAGCTTTCTTAAAGCCGATATCCAACGAGGTGGGAGCAGCTTTTACTTTATGACTGATGGCAGTAGCACCAAAATGTATGGGCGAGCAAAATATTTAGAAATCGAGCACCCCAATCGTATTGTCTACACTCAACAATTTTGTGATGAAAATGAAAATGTATCTCGCCATCCTATGGCTCCTACGTGGCCCGAAACAATGCTGACGACTGTGACCTTGGCAGAAGAGGGACCTGACAAAACGAGAGTGACAATTACTTGGGAAGCCCACGGAACAACAACCCGCGAAGAACTTGAAACCTTCATCAAGGCAAAGGGCGGGATGACCCAGGGCTGGACAGGTTCTTTTGATAAGTTAGAAGCTTACCTTGCCGAAACTTGCTTGCGGAAGACCAGAAATCCAGAACGCTCAGCCATTTTTTCATAGAGCTTCATGGCAACCAGATTAGTCTCATGTGTTTGCCAATAAACGCGTGTGGAACCTACTAGTTTTGCCTGCTCGTAGACAGCGTTGATCAAGGCTCTCCCAATTCCTTTGCCACGGGATGTTTCAACAGTGAAGAGATCCTGCATATAGCAGGTAGAAGCAATCGAGATTGTGCTACGGTGAAAAATATAATGAGCCAAGCCGAGTAGTTTTTCGTCACTCTCTGCGACAAGCGCATGCATCGGTTCCTGTGCATCAAAGAAACGCGTCCATGTCGATTGGATTACATCTGTGGACAACGCTGTAGCATCTGAGCGGCCGTAAAATTTATTGTATTCTTCCCAAAGTTGTAACCACTGGGCAAAATCCTCACGGACCACGAAACGAATAATAACTGAAGAGGACATCCAATTCCTTTTAATCTAGAGGCGGTCTAGTAATAACTCGCGTTTTTCGTGTTCCCCCGATCCCGAGGCGGTCTTACTTTTTCTTTGCAAGCTTGATCACAGTTGTTTCGATTTGTTTGCCCTGATCATATAGAGTCCATTCTTGAGTCATCTCTTTTTTGTTTTCATTGAAGTTCATTTTCAGAGAATGCATATGGGGCTCTTTCTTATTTTGAATACCTGAAACGCCTGCCATTTCAAAAAATAATGTTTTATCGCTAGCTTGTTTAAGTGTCAGTTTAGGCTGATTGCCCAGCATACAATAATGAGTCATTACGACTTTCTTTCCCTCGGGATGATAAATAGAAACCATCTCATGTGGTGTTCCCACAAAAAGACGTTCAACCACGGCACTTCCGCCCGACGTGAGTTCATACGTGACCTTCACTTTCTCGTCTTTGCCGTCTTTCATCTTTGATGAGCCTTCCCATTTTCCAACGAGCGCTTTAACGCTATCAAACTCCGCAGGCGTTGTGACGCTTATCGTATGACCGGGAGTGGCCGATGCCGATGCAACTTGCAAAGACAAAATAAAAAATCCGATCGAAAAAAGAAGATGATGTAAATATTTCATATGAGAAGAGTCCTTTTCAGAAATGAATTTCAAGCCAACCCTTCAGAACTAGGTCGGCTCGAAATTCGGTTAATCACCTAACGATCTATTTCAACAATCCTTCAGCTTTTAGAGCTGTCATTGTTCCTGGACGAGATTTGACCTTCTCGACATATCCCAGAAGAGTGGGCCATTTTGCGAGATCGATTTTGACAATAGGAGCCCAACTTAAAATCGTAAACAGATAAGCATCGGCCACGGTATAATCGCTCATGAGAAAGCCTTTGTTCTTCAATTTTTCAGAAAGATAGTCGAAGCCTTTAGCCAATCTCTCCTTAGCTAAGGTTCTGGTTTCTTCAGGAGTCTTATCGTTCCAAAGAGGTGCGAAACCCTTGTGGAGTTCTGTGGCAATATAATTCAACCACTCTTGACAGCGATATCGATCGAAGCTTCCAACCTTTGGGATGAGATGTGCATCGGGTTTTTGATCGGCAAGGTATTGCATGATGACGGCGCCTTCGGTGAGAATTTCACCGTTATCGAGTTGCAAAGTAGGGACGGAACCTTTCGGATTTACTTTCGTAAAATCGCCACCACTTTTTGTTTTCTTGGTCTTCAAATCGACTTGTTCGGTATCAAATTTAATTCCAAGTTCTTGTAGGACGATATGGGGAGCTAACGAACATGCTCCCGGCGTATAAAATAGTTTCATTTCTAAATCTCCTTAGGTGATGTGGTTAATAAATCTCTTAATACGAAGAAACTTAATTGCTTCCCATTATCGAAAGATCACCTACCGAAGTCGAGCCAAAGATCTCCAAACTGAGGCATCACGCTAATAGCGGGAAAAGACTCTATTTGTGAGTGCGTCAAAAGACGAAAATAACCCTATCCTGGTAGGGTTTCTAAGTGATTCGGAAAATCCTGGGAATGCGCAGACCCTGGCGGCGGCGCTAAGTTTTTTCGCGCTGGTGAAAGCGCATCGATAAGATCGGATTCGAGCGGAAGTGCTTCTTCACAAATTTGTGCTGCAAGGATTTCTCCTGCGATCGGCGCATAAAGAGATCCGCGGGATGCGAAGGCCGTCGTAATATAAAGTCCCGAAAATGGGGAGCCATCTCGATGATCGATGAGCGGACCAATGACAGGTTCCTGTCCCGGAACACTTGTACGAAATTCCACCCATTCCGAAGCAACGTGAAGACTTTCTTGTTTCAATTCAGGAAGCGTGAGCTTCAACTTGGCGATCAGGGCTTCGGACTCCTCACGGCGAACTGTTTTGCTGAGATCGACGGAATCATAAGTGGATCCGAGCGAGTGCAGTTTTGGGGATTCCGCAAGCGGTTGAAGACCAACAAGTGGAGTGATGGAAACATTCGCGCAAAGAACAGTCTTTAAAGCGCTGAGTTTTGGATGCGGCTTCAGGAAAATCAGTTGGCCGCGAACAGATCGAAGCGGCAGCCACGTAGCTTGTTCAAATAAAGAAGCGCCGTAGGCATTCGCGAGAATAGCGACATCGGCTTCGGCGATCACATTTCCGTCTGTTGCTAGAGCCTGCCAAACACTTCCGACTCTTTCGACGCGGTGAACCCGTGTTTGATTGATGGTAAGAATTCGCTGTGATTCTGCAGCCACGAGGGCCTGCGAGAATCTTTGCAAATCCACAAGCCCTCCCTCTGGAAAATAGAAACCTCCGCGACTTAGATTCAGTTCGGCGATCTGGCTTGCCTCGTGCTCTGAGATCCAACAGACGTGGGAGCTAGTGAAAGCGGAGTGAGCGATTCCCTTTTTCAATTTCTCTGTTTTGATAGGGTCGTCTGGAGCGAGCTGGATGATTCCTGTTTTCGAAAATATTTTGCGGCCGTCTGTATTTGCTGATGTTGCTGACGACACAAGTGAGTCGACACATTCGAGAAAATACTTGAGCCCAGCGAACGAAAAACGGCTCAGTGTCGTAGGTTCCGCTGAAATAATTGGAAGACTGATCGCCGCCTGACTTCGGGATGCCGCTTCGGCGATTTGCGAATTCTCCTCGAGAAGTTTTACTTTCCATCCTCTTCGGGCCAAAGAGGAGGCAGCGCTGGCACCTGCAATTCCTGCTCCAATAATGAGCGCCGTATTTTTCTGGGAATGTTTTACAGGATTTTTTTGAAATCCAGGCTTCCGAAGGCCCATTAACATTTCGCGTTTGCGGCCAAAGCCTTTGAATTTTTTTGTCGCAAATCCGGCAGCTTCGAGATTGCGCCGAACCCATCCGGCCGATGTATAGGTGCTGAAAGTCGCAGCCGGTGACGACAATCGGGCAAGCTCTCGCATTAATTCTAAGCTCCACATTTCAGGGTTCTTGCGCGGAGCAAAACCATCGAGATACCATGCGTCGACACGTTGGTGAATTTTGGACAGGGAATCGCGCGCGTCTCCAATCAAAAGATGAAGTCGCAGTTGCTCATCTTCAAAAGTGAGAGTTTGAGAATGAGAAGGGGCTTCGGCAGGGTAGACGTTCAAAAATTTGTTTGCGAGCTCATGGAGCTGTGGCCATCGTTCAAGGGATTTTAAAATTTGAGGCTGAGAGAGAGGAAATTTTTCGGTCGAAATAAATTCTAAAAAAAAGTCGTGTGGTTGCGGGTTAGATTTTTCTACTGCCGATCTTTTTATTTTTCGCCAGAGATCCCAGGTTGCGAAAAAGTTTAGCCCTGTGCCGAAGCCCAATTCTCCAATTCTGAAAATTTCTTTGCGAAGACACGATTCGATCAGTCGCGCAGGAAGGGCATTCTGCTCCAAGAAAACATAGCGGCTTTCCGTAAACCCATCTTCTTCAGCGAAATAGATGTCGGAGTAAAGATCTGAGAAGGGATGAATTCCGTCTTTCCAAGTAAGTTCCATAGTCGTAGCTAGCGTCTTGAACTCACAAGACGAAGCACAATCAGGATCTTGTATTAAACTTAGAAAGAGATCCAATCAATCCAGATGTGACGGCTGTTGCGGACCTTCGAAGAAAAAACGTGAAATTGAGTTGCATACGTCTGAAAAAATGTATTTCAATCAAAAATCGAGTCCCCTTCGTCTAGCCCGGTCCAGGACACCTCCCTTTCACGGAGGTAACGAGGGTTCGAATCCCTCAGGGGACGAATTTCATAATTTGGGCCCGGGCCCAAATTATGAAATTCGTCAGAGCGCAGAACGCCAACATCTCCGATCTTAATGCAACGCATTCCAATTATTTAAAAAAAAATTGCAATTGGATTGGCTGTCCATGATCATTACTATTGGAAGCAGCAGGTCTTGTTCATTTTTTTAATTGGGAGGTGGTATGAAAAAGTTCATTTGGATGATTGTGGGACTGGGTGTCGTTGCAGTAATAGCTTCTGTCCAGTCATGTGGCGGAGATAGCGCAACCGCAACTACAAATTTTACGCTCAAAGTATCTAACCAGTAATTGGAGATCGATTATGAAACTCAATATCTTATTTTCATTTCTTGTCTTTACTCTTTATTCATTTGGCTCATTTGCTGGAGTTAACGCCACGGCTATGAAAGGTAAGATCTACAAATTCGCAGTTTCGACAAGTGAATTTTGTACTAGTCCTGTCACTGTATATTCAAATGATAATGCCACCTATGGCGACGCTTTTTCCCAGGCAGCTCTTTTTCAACAGCATCTTGATGATGGAACTTATAAATGTCTCATGATTGAAATGTCGGACAATATTAAAATTACGCCGGCAGCAAATGATGGTACGGGCTGCGTTGCTGGAACAGAGAGTACCCACGATTTCTGTCGTTCGAGCACTCAGAGTTATCAGTTAATCGACGGAACAAAGGGAACTTGTGCAAATGGAGTAAAAGATGAGCGTGTTGCTATTTATTTTAGTACAATCTCGACGACAACTGATCCGGATAATCAAGCAAACCCAAGCGTTGCTTTTAACCCGCCAGCAAGTGCAAGTGATGCAGGATCAAAAGGGTTAAAACTCGGCAGTGCTCTTGTAGTTTCAAGTACTACGACTTCAACCTTTGTCATGGATACAACGGGACGGCTCGCGAGTGCTACGGATCCGGTAATTGGTAATTATTGTCGAGCAATTCCGCTGATGTCCTTTAAGTAGGCCCTTCAGATTTGAATGTAATGTTAGGGGTCATGGATGACATCCATTCAAATGAAACAACTGAGTTCAACTAGTTCCAAATAGGGGACGAATAAAAAGCCCGACCTCGTGTCGGGTTTTTTATTCGTCCCCTGAGGGATTCGAACCCGTAGGGCTGAACAGTCCGGTGGACTGTTCAGTTGCACGTGCACTTTCGTCGAAGGCATTGGAGCACCAATGCCAAAGCAAGGACCGCGATTGGAATAAAGCAAAATGAAAGTAAGGCAGGAAGTCGGTGGGTCGGGATTTCTGGGACGTTTTCTTGCGTCGTCTTTTTCGCCACAGCTTCGTTGCTGCGACCACTCGAACTTCAGTCATGTATATCGCGATACACTCCTTCGTTCTCGGATCTTGCGCCTCGCTGTGACAAAAAATACTCGCAATAAAATTTCCTCCCCTTGAGAGGGATTCGAAGGGAGCGTGCCGGCTCCACCGCTTGACCGAATCCCTCAGGGGACGCCATTACCATATAAAATGAACCCGAGCTGGGAGAGGATCTGATCTCCAGCAGGTAAAAGTGTGGTAAATTAAGTCTAATGGTGAGACTTTTAAAAGCTTCCCTTCAACACGTAAAAAAAATGGCAGCGTTCGCTTTAAGCTGTTATTTGCTGAGTCCTTCCCTCTCAGCAATGCCACCTGAGGCTTCATTTGACTCAATTGAAATTAAACCAACCAAGGAAGCCTACATCCATTTCACGATCGACGGAGCCCAGTACGTCTTAGTCGACAATAATGGAATCGGCGTACTCGTCACCTTTCAATATTTATTGATGCAGCCACATTCATTAGCAGGAGCTACTCCAGTGCAAATTTCGGAATCAAAGAATAAAACCTGGGCACATATTCAACAGTTGCAGCTCGAAGCGTTACTAAGAGCGCAACAAAATTATCAAACCTTGGCCAAACAAAACCCCGCGTTTGTTCCACGGTTAGAAAAACTTCAATCTGTTATTCGGACTTATCTGTCGATCGAGAAGCGTCCTCCCACTAATGACGAAATCAATCAATTGGGAACCTGGCTTAATGACAATCTTCCTTTACATGAATTCAAAATGGGAATTCGGGAGGAAGCTGTGCCCGAATTTAATCCAATGCAGCCGCAATCAGAAGAACCATCGTACGAAATACGTTGGGAACAGGGGCACTTGATTGGAATTGGAAGACCTTCACACGAACCCCACACACAAATTCCAGAAGCGCTTGGCGGGATTGGACGAACACTTCCTATTACTCAACAATCTAGATCGCGAGCTTATTTCACCACTCATTGGGATAGCATAAAGCTTCCGACTTCCGCCGCTTTTTGCGGTCCAGCCTTACTTAAACTGCTCGCCGAAAAAAAACATTAATTATTCTTTTCCCGAGGTCCGGTCGTAGTTAATCAAATCGAATATAAAAAGGTTCATAATAATGGCAATGAGGGACGCCACGTTCTCCGAGATAGTTACCTTGGCGATTCTGTTTAAATTGAGAATCGAGTAAATTTATCAAATGCCTTCAGGGTACCAAATTAGAATGGCAGTCCTCGAGGATGTTGACCAGATCACTCGCGTGCATGTCGATTCATGGAAGACAACTTATAAAGGGATCGTCTCGCAAAAATTTTTAGATGATTTAAGTTACGCAAATCGAGCTTCAATGTGGAAGCGTATGATAGAACGACCGTCGGAGGCCCAGACTACTATTGTTGCAACCGTCGATGAACGGGTGGTTGGATTTGTAGATGTTGGACGTACAAGGGAAGCGGATTTGCCTTTCAAGGGCGAACTGATGGCTATTTATCTCGTATTAGAGCATCAAAAAAAGGGAATGGGTCGGGAATTATTCCAGGCTGGAATTAAAGCACTAAAAGCTTCCGAAATTACTTCGATGATGTTGTGGGTCCTGAAGGATAATCCGACGAAATTCTTTTACGAAAGAATGGGGGGTCGGCTGATCACGTCGAAGTTTATTAAGATTGGCAAAGATAATCTTGAGGAGCTTTGTTACGGGTGGGATCAATTGTAAGGTATTTCTCGTAAGGTCTCAGGGGTCGTTTTCTTGCGGCGTCTTTTTCGCCACAGCTTTGTTGAACTCCGGTGCTCGGGTCTCATGGCCCGTCAGGCCTATTCGACGACTGCGCTCCTCGAGCGGCATTTCTTGACGACGTAGACTGCTTTGGATACTACCGGTGCTAGAAAGGGCTCCGGATCTTCACAGGGAGAATTATCTCTTGCCGATCTGAAGCAATAAGCAAACATGAAAAAGGTTTCATTCTTCACGACATTCCTAATTCTTAGCTCTGGATTAATCGCAGCGCAGGCAACGGAAACGATAAGTACTGATTGCGCGCTTTTGAAAGGCTATAAGATTGCGGCCGATACGGCGGCTGGAATGCTTGAAACTAATCTTCAGACTATGAGTCTCGATAAATTAGCGGAGCTTGTCGGACAGACCATGACCGGTGGGGTCTTTTATGTCGTCATGGGAGCGAACGATATTAGCAAATTTCTTAAAAATGATTCGTTGAAGAAAGAATTGAAAGCTGACGTCGATAGTTTTAATGGCGTTACGGATGCGTTATTTAAAGGGCCTTATTTTGAAAGACATGAAGCTGCCGACGCAGATGTCGCCTTGAAAGATTTTTCCAAACGAGTTGGCGACCTCGTAACGGCGGCCTGCGGTTCCTGATAGGATTGAGAAATTACTGAGTCAGCGCGTCTACCGGAAGTTTCGAACTATATAAATTCAATAACTTCATGCGATAATATCCAAACAAGCAGTTCTAAACTCATCCCTCAGGGGACGCCAAATACTTCGGCGCAGACTCGTAACGTGTGCCCGGATTTGTTTTATGAAGTCCCTATTCGGGCCACTCGAGCTTTACACCGTTCCCCCTAGGATCGCCCGTTGATTTCATCCCGCAGGTTTTGATGAGTTCGTCGACGGACGTGGCGTTGGAAATGCAGCTCGCGCGTGCTTGGGGTTGCCGGGAACACTCTTCCAGATGCGCGCTGCGCACATGTGCCCAGACTTCCGTCCCCTGCATATTCTTCATTGCTTCCGCCATCCCTTTGCCCGCATCGACGGAAGTCGGCGCCCCTGAACGCGCCAATTCTTGTTTCATTTTCTCCGAAGCTTCCTTTTGCAGGATGTCAGAGATGTGGGTAACCGCCTGTTGGCATTCCTCCGCAGTTGGTTTCTTCGTGCATGCGCTTGCCATGCAGATTGCCAAGATGCCTAATAATATCAGCCGCATCTTAAGAAAGCCCTCAAGACAGAAGCAGGTTAGTTCGCTAAACAGTGGCATATTATGACTCCAAAACAATAATTATTGATCACCCATACCTATTTTTCAAGCCTAAGATAAAAATGAAATGGATCAGCGACGGTCATACGGGAGAATCGTTAAATCTCAAGTTAGGATCTGGCACAAGAATTGCACCTTTCCACTTTTAATGTGGAAAGCAATGGCAAACCTTAAAAATATGATGCTCCCCATGAAGGTGTTGACAGGGTCGACCGGAGACTTTGCCGTTCAAGCATTTTGTCTGAGTTCGTGCCTACTGCTACCCGTGGGCCTCCTGTTCGCCGAGGGAGATGCGAGCGAATGCAGTCGAATTCTTCGTATGATCAAAAATGAGGATCGAGAGTTCGTTAGAGATATGTATCACCGTTTTAGGGAAACAGCGCATGAGGGTGAGTTCTTCCATTTTGGCGAACTCTTAAATCTTTCAGGGCTTTCTATGGGCCTATCAGCAACAGACATTGTTGACTATCGTCTGCAAAGATCGCGCAACAATCTGATAGGTACTTTAAATATCGAAAATGTTCCTCCTCATGTCGCAAGTACGATCGATCAGGCTCAAGAAATCTTAGATCGGTTTTTTCCACAAGTGGTTGGAACTACTTTTCCGTTTAGATTAAGAGAACGAGCCTCAATTTTTAAATTAGGTAGTGGTGCAGATCTCATCGGAAGACGATTTTATTTAGTATCACGAACATCTGCAGATGGCGGGAGACTAATTAGAGAAATTACTCATGAAGCACTTCATTTGGCAGGAA
>Ga0207108_1091_pt1 | contig 16809 bp, 17 predicted proteins | sample Alteio_BWMinHeat_76_FD_153562 | JGI IMG/M metagenome (GOLD analysis project Ga0207108, IMG submission 153562) | Enriched cells from forest soil in Barre Woods Harvard Forest LTER site, Petersham, Massachusetts, United States -... | ecosystem: Environmental > Terrestrial > Soil > Temperate forest >...
CCCTTCTAGACATACAGCAAAGGACATCCACTTATTTATTTTCCAGCGATCGATCTGCGCTCATCACCACATAAAGACCTAAACGCCGATTACCCAACACAGGAACAACTGGTTCTGCATATCGCAAGCCTTGTGCCAGGAAGAGTTCAACGGAAGTTTCGAAACCTAAGCGGCCGTAGGACTTGATAAATGCACTGCCCACGAAGACGCGAAACGAAAGTTGGCAGTTTTCTTTTGTTGTCGCGTGACGCGCAGGTCGGCTTTTTTGGGGCAATTCGCTATGAAGGAAAGTGCGTAGTCATGATCTCACTTTTTCTTTCGAAGTAAGTGCGGTAAGAGAATCGATTGAGTATGTCGCAATGCGCAGCAGCTGACAGAGAGAATTTGCGAATTTATGCCTGGGTCACTCGTTCGGAGGTGGCTTACTTGCAAGCCATCATCGATGCGTATGAAGGCATCGGCCGAGTGAGGACCGAGAAGCATGATTTAGCGACGAATCGCTCCCTTTTGCTTTTCCTTGTTCCGCCTTCAAGGCGTTCAGAATTTGAAAATCTCCTGAAAGATTTGGCGCTTCAGGTGGCGGGTGGAATTGAATTTATTTGACTCCCCTTGCCAACCCCCTGTGTAATATCATTTAGGGGGATTATAAAACGTGAGTGGAGGGATTCAAACTGCCGCACATCAAATGCATGATCTGGCCACGCCAGCAGCTGCAGAAGATCGTTCGGCTCTTCTAAGAGACGCTGTGACTTTGACAATGGAGGCCGCGCATGGTCTTCAAAGAATGAACGAGCAGCAAATTGGAAATATGTTAGGAAGTTTGGTTCGCACGAAGCTTTTGAGCGCGGACGATTCTTATAAATTGAAAGATCGTCTTCTCAATCCGGATGAGTTTGAGAGGGCGCTGGATCGGCGAATCCAAGCCAGTTTAAATCGACGCGGATTCGTTACCGAGCAGATGTTTTCTGAAATGCAAACCCGGCTCTCGAATCTTGAGAACTCCTGATCAAGTTGTCGATAAGCCTAACTCCTTGAAAGTAAGCCGCTACAAACCAGCGCACCCTCTTCTCAGCCCTCAACTTTGTTGAAGAATTTTTTTCCTCACCTCGCTTAAAATCTTCATCCCAAGCCTCGAGGTATTGCAATTTGAAACCCAACTCACGAAGCCTTCGTTTGGCAGACGCAATATCAGGACTCGATTTCAAAGTCTGATAAAGTAGCGAAGCTCGTTTGCGGTCCAGCTCGGTCAAATACCGATTTCTCGATGAAAGTGCGAGCCCACTGCTGGCCCGTTTTGTGGCGCAGCGACGAATACTTACTGGCAAAAACAAATCTTCCACCATGGTCTCGATCACGCGAAGCTGTTGATAATCTTTTTCGCCAAAATAGGCGCGTCTGGGATTGACGATTGAAAAGAGTTTGAGAACCACGGTTGCTACTCCTTTAAAATGATTGGGGCGGAAACGGCCTTCCATTATTTCTGTTAATGAAGTTCGAGGCACAATCCAAGTATCAGAACCTTGTCTATAGATCTCTTCTTTCGAGCTCGGAATAAATACTGCATCGATGCCCGCAGACCGCAGCAAAATCAAATCGTCTCGCTCCGTCCGTGGATATTTCTCGAAGTCTTCCTTTGGACCAAACTGACTGGGGTTTATAAAAATACTTACGACCGTCAAATCATTTTCACGACGTGATGCTTGAATGAGGGAGAGGTGCCCAGAATGCAAAGCTCCCATGGTGGGGACAAATCCAATCGTCTTTTGTTCCGGAACTTTCCGGCGCCACGAAAGAAAAGCTTGAGTCGTTCTCAGAATTTTCATTCTTCATCCGAAGTCTTTGAAGTGAATGAATATTCAACTGACGGATATTCTCCGGACTTCACTTCAGAAGAATATGTTTTTAGCGCAGCTTGCACCCAGTCGAAACCGTTCGAAAATTTTTTCAGGAATTTCGGAGCGAAATCGGGATTCAATCCTAATAAATCGTAGAGAACCAATACTTGACCCGAGCAATGAGGGCCCGCCCCGATTCCGATCGTGGGAATGAGCAGCGATTTCGTAATTTGCTCCGCCAGTAGAGCGGGAATCATTTCGAGCACCAAAAGTCCGCAACCCGCCTGCTGAAGCTCAGCGGCCTCCTTCATGAGCCGTGCAGCTTCGGAGTCTGTTTTTCCTTGCAATTTATAGTCTTGAATCGACTGTGGCGTAAGACCGATATGTCCACATACAGGAATGTCCGCAGCACGAAGGCCAGAAACCACTTCCAAGACTGGACCTTCCACTTTTACCATGGAGCATCCGGCCTCGATCATCTTGCCAGCGTTTGTCACCGCGATTTCAGTATTGTCATAAGAATGAATCGGCATATCGCCAATGAGGGGCAGATTGCGAGAATTTTTTAAACCGCGGGCGACCGCTCGAATATGATAGAGCATTTGATCCATGCTTACGTTTTGCGTACTGGTATCTCCGGCGATCACCATTCCTAAAGAATCCCCGACGAGAACATAGTCAATTCCTTCCACGCTGGCACAAATCTTGGCAAAAGTGGCGTCGTAGCAAGTCACCATCACCAATTTTTCGCGTGGGCTATTCATGGTTGCGTTCTCATCTCCTCGGCCAAAGATTGAAGCACCTTTCCAGACAAATAGAAAGATCCGACCGCAAGCACGGGAATATCGGCTTTCCAGAGTTTCCGAACGGCTAAATCCAGGTCACTGATCTTATGGATCCGAAGTCCGTAATCCAAAGACTTCCAAACTTGAGTCAAATAAGCAGCACTCATTTGACGTTCTGGATAAAATGCCTCAGGCAAATGGATTTCATTCACCCATGGCCGAAGTTCTCGGCAAATCCTTGCGGCGGACTTGTCGCGCATCAGACCAAAAAGACAGGCAAACTTCATCGTCCCCACTTTTTTTCGCAAGAACTGGCAAAGAGTTTCTACAGCATTGGGATTGTGCCCGCCGTCGACAATAAAAAGTGGATTCTCCCGCAGGATCTGAATTCTTCCAGGCCAAAGCGGATGCGAAAGGGCCTGACATATTTTTTCCTCGTTCACAAAGCGCGAAGCCTCCATCAGGATGCGCAAAAAGCTGGCAATCGCTAGACGCGCATTTTGTTCTTGATGCTCACCCAAAAGATTTCGGAGTTCGCTCAGTCTAGATTCAATTCGTTTCGAATAAAGAAAAGGCTTCGACTCGATAACCTCAGAGTTCATCTCCTTCGCCAAAAGAAAGAGTCGATGACGAATGGTAGATCGCTGGGGCCCCAAAAAAACGGGTCGCTTCGGTCGCATAATTCCCGCTTTTTCAAAAGCGATCTGACTCAGTTTATTTCCCAAAATTTCCTGGTGATCGTAGTCAATTCGAGTGATCACGCTGATATCTGGAGAGCAGACATTCGTTGCATCAAGACGCCCGCCTAATCCCACTTCTAAAATCTGCCAATCCACTTTTTGATCGCGAAAAATTAAAAACGTCAGAACCGTCATTCGTTCAAAATATGTTAACGAAGTCAAAAAGGCATCATACTCACGCTCGTAAGACTGAAGCAGCTCCTCCGAGATCTCCGCCCCATTCAATCGAATTCGCTCCGTACGTCGTAGGACATGGGGTGACGTATAGGTACCTACCTTGAATCCAGCCGCCATCAAAAGATGGGTCAAAAAAAAGCAGGTACTGCCTTTGCCATTCGTTCCCGCCACTAAAACTGTTTTTCTATCTCGCTCGGGAAAATGCAATTCTTCACAAGCTTTTAAAACATTGTCGAGCTTGTAAGTTTCTTTGGATGGAAGTTCGAAATGTGGATTCATTCAAAAACTCATTTACACCGCAGGGCGCAGACGGGTCAAAAGGCGAAGAATCTTGGCGATAACTTTCTTTTGATCTTTCCGATGAACAATCTGATCCACCATTCCATGTTCAAAGAGAAAGGGGGCTCGCTGAAAACCCTCGGGCAGTTTTTGGCGAATCGTCTGTTCAATAACTCTCGGACCTGCAAATCCAATCAATGCGCCAGGTTCTGTGAGATTAATATCTCCCAGCATCGCAAAACTGGCCGCGACTCCCCCTGTCGTCGGATGAGCCATCAATGAGATATACGGCAATCCGGCGCGCTTAAGCCGCTGAAGAGCGGCACAGGTTTTCGCAAGCTGCATGAGTGAATAAATTCCTTCCTGCATTCGAGCTCCGCCAGAAGAAGAAATGACAATTGCCGGAATTTTTTTTTTGAGTGAATTTTCAAAACACCGAGTAATTTTTTCTCCCACGACGGCGCCCATGCTTCCACCCATGAATTCAAAAATGAACAGGGCCAGTGAAATGGGCACACCATCGCAAAGGGCGTCACCCCAGATCGCCGCATCTTTTTCATCCGTTTTCTTTTGCGAAGATAAAATTCGATCTTTGTATTTCGTTTGATCCTCAAATTGAAGCGGGTCTGAAGCCACCAGGTTGACGTCCTGTTCTTGGAACGAATGGGAGTCGGTCAATAACTCGATTCTTTGTCGAGCGGGCATCGGAAAATGAAAATCACATTTGAGGCAAACATAGCGGTTTCGTTCAATCTCCACTCGGTAGAGAATCGCTCCACAGTCTACGCATTTCGTCCAAAGATGAGAGGGCGCTTTTGACTCGCCAGGCTGAGTTCGAGTTTGTATTCCCGGGGATTTGAGTTCGTTAATCCAGCCCATAAGATGGCTCTGAACCTAGCTCAAAATGCTCTCGGGAGCGAGTACCGACATTTCCTTATTTAGCTGCTCCGCGTTAATCGATTTTGGAGCCTCTCTTGAATCGACGAGAGAGCCCCCTTTCCGACATAATCAATGAGCGATGTCGACTAATCTATCACTCGATATTCTCGAATCGGCTCGGACCCAAAACGGTGAAAATCTCAAAAATTTGATGGAGCGAGGTCCTGTACTCGCCGTTTTTTTGCGCTACCTTGGCTGCATCTTTTGTCGAGAGACTTTGAGCGATATTTCGATCAAGAGAAAAAATATCGAATCCAAAGGCGTTCAGGTTGTATTGGTTCATCTGTCCGACAACGAATTGGCAGGTGAAGAATTTAAACGCTACGGTCTGGAGGACCTCCCTCGCGTCAGTGATCCAGAGAGATTGCTCTATCGATTTTTTGAATTGAAACGCGGAACCATGAGTGAAATATTTAGTTTGAATGTTTGGATTCGAGGACTTCAGGCCTTAAATGCTGGCCATCGCCAAGGAGTGCCCAAGCGAGGATTTACTCAGTTTGCCGGAGCATTTCTTTTATTCAAAGGAAGAGTGCTCCGAGCATTCCGTCATGTGAATCCATGTGATCATCCCGACTATGTAGATATGTTGAATGAAGTGACCAATTGCCAGGTCAAATCGGACTCACCCGTCTCATCGGTCGGTGGAGAAAAAGTCAAACAAAACGCATAGGCTGCCTTAATTTGTAATCAAGACAAGTCCGACTTTTTAAAAAGAAAGTGCGATACAAACCACTGCTGGCCATTTTCAAATTGGAACAACTCGGCGCATGCCATGAAAAAGATGCGCCATCGTTGAAACCAGATTTTCGAGAGAGCCTTGCCATAAGTTTGATTTAATAGAGGCAAAACGTCTGTTTTTCGCTGATCCAAATTTTTCAGCCAAGCCTCTGCTGTCTTGGCATAATGCCTTCCATTCCATCGCCAATGTCCCTCCACTCGAAAATGGTCCTGAAAATAAAGGAGCAATGGGTCCGACGGCATCAGACCACCTGTGAAAAAATGGCGTCCCATCCAATTCTCACTTCCCTCAACCTCGAAAGGATAAGCAGAAGATCGATGACAAAAAATATGCACAAATAGTTTGCCGTCAGGACGCAGCCAGCGAGAAATTTTGGCCAAAAGATTTTGATAATTGCGCATATGTTCGAACATCTCAACAGAAACAATCCGATCATATCCTTCATTTTCGATTTCAAAATTGTTTACATCGGCTGTAATGACTTTAAGATTTTTCAGACCTCGATTTTTTGCTCGGCTTAAAATGAATTCGCGTTGCATTGATGAGTTAGAGACCCCGGTGATTTGCGCGTTTGGAAAACGAAGCGCCATGGCCAAGCTCAAAGAACCCCAGCCGCAACCAAGCTCCAAAATCCGCATGCCGTCGGCAAGAGCCGCACGGTCCATCGTAATTTCTAAAGCGCGGTCTTCGGCAGCATCCAAGTCTTGAACCTCGGAGTCCCAAAAACACGAGCTATACTTCAAGTTTTTCCCGAGCACCGATTCGAAAAATACGGGCGGAAGCTCGTAATGCTGTTCATTGGCCTTATCGACCTCGATGGCGATCGGAGAACGACGCAGCGATTGAAGAATTTTGAGCTGCTGAAGAATTTCCTTTTCGCAATCGAGGGCACCTATTTCTTCCAGTCTTTGGCGACAGAGTTTTCGAATGCCCGTACGAATCAAAAAATCCGGAAGAATCTTTTTCTCAGCAAGCTGAACAGTGATCGAATTCATCTGGTAATTCCTTTGGTAATTCCTTTGGCCATTCATGTGGTAACCCTCTTCGACTTTTTTGGAAACCATGGAATAAACATGCTTGTGGTCCGTTGATAATCGCGATAATCAACTCGCGTCTTGAGAGCCCGTTCCTCGGTCGGCGGAATTCCTGTTATTTTAAAAAGAAAATACCACATGAGAATGGGCCCCAATAACGTGAACCCAAAATACGTGGAACCCCAGGCCAATAAAGGATAGGCAAACCAGTGAACCCACTCAAAAAAATAATTCGGATGGCGTGAATATTGCCACAAGCCCTGCCGACAGGTCTTCCCATGATTCTTGGAACTCGATCGAAATCTGGCGAGCTGCCGATCCGCAAGGGATTCCCCCAAAATTGCGATGCCCACAATCGAAGCTCCGATGTAATCGAAAATTCTCAAACCTGGATGCCGGTTGAACGCGACCACCAAAAACGGAATTGAAAAAGCGGCATCGATGACGGCCTGGAATTGGAAAAAGACGAAAAATTTTCGGGCCGCGAGCTTCCCCCATTTTCTGCGCAATTCAATATAACGCCCATCCTCAGGCTTTCCAATGACTCGATTGAAAAGGAGATATCCCGCGAGGCGAAAGCTCCATACACTCACGATGACTGCGAGCAAGATGCGTCGATTCAAGTCGCCAGTCCCATTGATAGAATAAAAGGTCGCAATTAAACCGAGTCCGGCGGCCCAGGCGACGTCGACATGACTCGCGTCTTTGATTTTTCTCTCGACTAGCCAAAGCGCAACCATGATGAGGGCCATTCCGAACCATGCGAGTAATAAAAGGATGACCGGATTGTCCATTCTTCCTCCGCTTATGAGTCCGACTCCAGTTTGAAGTAGAAATTTAAACGCGTAAATCCAATTCTGTTTCGTGTGCTCTTTGCGCTAAAATACTTCCAAGAAGGTTTCCTTTTATTATTATTATATTATCTCGAGGAGGGATTTTTTGAGAGTCGCGGTAATTGGAGCGGGAGTTGCGGGGATTAGCATTTCTTATCTTTTGCAACGACAGCACGACGTGAGTCTCTTTGAAAGAGAAGATCGCCTCGGGGGGCATACCCACACCATTGAGATCCCCTCAGGTCCGGATGAAGGAACACCCGTTGATACGGGCTTCATTGTTTTCAATGACCGCACCTATCCTCATTTTCTAAAATTTCTTCAACAGCTTGGTGTTTCTGCCAGAAACTCCGACATGTCCTTTTCTTTTTACTGCGAAAAAACCGGCTTTCAATACGCCGGAACCAACCTCAATGGGATCTTTGCTAAGCGATCCAATTTCTTTAAAAAAGATTTTTTGAAAATGCTTACGGAAGTCGTGAATTTCAATCGACGAGGGCTGAAGTATCTCCAACGAGATCGAAAAGACTCCGTCACGCTTCGCTCGTTGTTAGAAACATATCAATATTCTTCTTACTTCATCGATCACTATATTCTACCTCTTGGTTCGGCTATCTGGTCGACCTCCCTTACGGAGATGCTCAGCTTTCCAGCCGAGACATTTCTGCGTTTCTTTCAGAATCACGGGCTTCTCTCTTTGTTTGATCGTCCACAATGGAAAACGGTTGTGGGTGGAAGCCATTCCTACTTAAAGGCTTTTCTCAGGCAGTTTTCAGGAAAAGTTTTTCTCAACTCCAAAATCGAGAGAGTGATGCGCAGTAACGAGAAGGTCGAACTTGTCATGCAAACTGGGCATCGAATGACATTTGACCATATTGTCTTGGCTACACACGCTGATGAAGTTCTTCCGCTGCTCGCAGCTCCTTCCGCTGCTGAGGGCGAGTGTTTCAGCGCATGGACTTACCAACAGAATCGAGTCGTGCTTCATACAGACATCTCGGTGATGCCTTCCCTTCGACGGGCTTGGGCTTCGTGGAACTACGTCCGAGAGCGTGGGTGTGAGCAAGAACCTGAACGAGGGGTTTCCATGTCGTATCATATGAATCGACTGCAGGGTCTGAAAACCCACGACGACTATTGCGTAAGTCTCAATCGAAGATCCAAAGTGGATGATCGCCTCATCATTCGAGAACTTTCTTATACTCATCCCACATATACAGTACGCTCCCTGGCCACGCAGGAAAAAATTCGCAATCTCAATGGTCAAAATAGAACTTCCTTTTGCGGAAGTTATCTTGGCTATGGATTTCATGAAGACGCCATTCGGTCTAGCTGCGAAGCGGCGGCAAAGTTTGGAATTGCCTTATGAGATCGCGAATCTTTGTGGGCGAAATCATGCACCTACGGTTGGCACCCCAAGAACATCTCTTCCATTATCCTGTCTATTTTTATGCCATCGATCTCAGCGAGCTTAGAAACTTACCAGGGGTTTTTGGTTACAATAAAGTACGCCCGATTTCAATTTGGGACAAAGACTACCTGCAGGGTCAGGGATCGATTGAAGAAAAAATCCGTCGATATTTAAGCTCGCGAGGAATTGAAAAAGAAATTTCGCGAATCGAACTCGTTACGTCCGCCAGATATTTTCTCTACGTTTTTAATCCAGTGAGCTTTTTTTACTGTTACGACTCTTGCCAGCAGCTTCGCGCCGTCGTGTCGGAGATCAACAACACTTTTGGTGAGAGGCATCTTTACTTCTTAGATGCCTTAAACCAAGACGAAGGTTCGGATTGTCTCCGCCAAACCGTTCCGAAGGAGTTTCATGTTTCTCCTTTCAATGATATGAACGGTGATTACGATTTTTATTTTTCCCCTATCGACAAAGAACTCGACATTCGAATCAACATCCTTCGTGACAAAAGACGCTCCTTCCTTTCATCCATCCGAGGGAAATCAATCGCCTTAACAACAATGAATCTACTGAAGACCATTGCCAAATTTCCGCTTACGGCATCCCTCACGATGCCAAGAATTCTTTGGCAAGCTGCGGTTCTCCATTACAAAAAGAAATTGGAGGTCTTTACGAAACCCATCCCCACGCACCCTCATACAATTCAAATAAAGGGACCGGCATTGAGGCAAAGAATCGCTCGAAGATTTGTCTGCCATTTTTTTTCGCGGCTTCAAAGAGGTTCTCTGCAACTAGATTTTCCGAACGGCGAGAAAACAATATACTTCGGAAATCTGGATAGCGAAGGCCCTCATGCCATCATTCGCATAAGAGATTGGAAATTCTTTACGCGAGCTCTTTGGGATGGGGATATTGGCTTTGGCGAATCCTACACAGCTTCAGAATGGGATTCTCCGGATCTGAAGTCCGTGATTCAGTTATTTATCCGAAACGTCGACTTTCTCAACGATCGCGACGTGAAATTCTCTTGGCCTACGCGCATCTTGAATCGGATCCAGTATCTTCGGCAGAAAAACACATTAAAGGGGAGCAAGAAAAATATTCAGTTCCACTATGATTTAAGCAACGAGTTTTTCCAACTCTTTTTGGATCGCAGCATGACCTATAGTTGCGCACTGTTTGAATCGGAAAATGAAGATTTGGTATTGGCTCAGAACCGAAAGATTGAAAAAATTCTAGAGCTTGCAAAACTGAGTTCTGAAAACCATGTGCTTGAAATAGGAAGCGGCTGGGGAGAGCTTGCGATCCAAGCCGCGAGACGAACAGGCTGCCAGATAACGACGCTCACACTTTCAGAACGACAAAAGGAATTTGTGGAGAAAAGAATTCAGGCAGAAGGACTTCAAGGCCGGATTCATGTTCAGCTTTGTGATTTTCGGAATATCCAAGGAAAATTCGACAAAATCATCTCTATAGAAATGCTGGAAGCAGTTGGTCTGAAAAACCTAAGAGTTTTTTTTGAAAAATGCGATTCACTGCTTAAGCCAGAGGGCCTAGCTGTCATACAGGTCATCACGCTTCCAGATCGAAGATTTGAATCGGTTAAAAGGGGCACCGACTGGATTCAGAAACATATTTTCCCCGGAAGTCTTTGCCCTTCATTGACGGCGCTTTGCAACGCGATGACCGCTTCATCTCATTTGATGATCGAGTCACTTCAAAACATCGGGCCTCATTACTCACGCACCTTAAGGCTTTGGAGAGAACGCTTCTTCATGAATCGCTCCAAAATTGAGGACCTTGGGTTCTCCCAGGAATTCTTACGTGCTTGGAATTACTACCTTTGCTATTGCGAAGCTGGGTTTGAGTCTCGATATATTAATGACCTTCAGCTTGTGCTCACGAAACCCAGAAATTCCTCCCTTGGAATTCCTCGAGTTTCACTCGATTTGCCGGACCAGGGAACCCTTACACAGACGGCGCAGACCGACCCAAGAAAAAATGCACCAGATCTGCAGATGTTCGAACGGTCCTGAGCGCAAGATAGACGTAGAATAACGTCATGAGATTTCCGAGAGCCACGAATGCAATAATCCAAATAGCGCTTCGCAAAATGTTTCGCTCGCGTAAGCAAACCCAAGACGAAAAAAGGAAAATGCCCGTATAAAAATCGAAGAGCGTCAGCTTCATCCACAGATATCCCCACAGCTGAGGGAATTCGATAAAAATGCTCCTTCTCCAGGATCCCCAAACGAGAACACCTAGAAAAATAAAGAAAAATACCAGAATGACAGCCCGGTATGTTTTTAATCTCATATCAGACATAGCCACCCTCCTGAAGCACCTCTCGCGGAGGAGTTTTCAAATCCCAAACAAGCCGCGCCATGGCAAGCGCTCTCAGAAAAAAATGAGTCACATCAATTTGCCACCAGGTAAAGCCTTGGCGCTCAGACTGTGGGAAGCGATGATGATTATTATGCCAGCCTTCTCCCAGCGTAATTAACGAAAGCCAAAAATTATTTCGGCTCTCATCCTGAGTTTGAAACCGTGCAAATCCAAATTTGTGCGCCAACGAATTGATCGTGAATGTCCCGTGATAGAGCAAAACTGTACTCACAAAAAAACCCCAGGCTAAAAATTGGAAGCCGGTGGTACAAGTAGATGGCCAAAAATATCGAATCAGTTCCCCCAGAGAAAAGACGCAAGTCGCAAGCACTACCGATGGAAGCATATGAAACCGATTAATCCAACGAAGCTCCGGATATTTCGCGAAATCTTGAATAATGGAAAAATTCGTAGGAACATATTTCTTGCAAAGAATCCATCCGATATGCGCCCACCACGTGCCCTGTCGTTTGGGAGAATGGATATCGGTTTCTTTATCAGAGTGTCGATGGTGATAGCGGTGATGGCCTGCCCACCACAAAGGACCACACTGAGCCGAAGACGCCCCGAGAAGTGCGAGAGCAAACTGGAATGCTCGAGAAGTTTTAAATGAACGATGGGCGAAATAGCGATGATAGCCCGCCGTGATTCCAAACATTCTTACGAAATAAAATATCAGACATGCCGCGAAAGCTACCCAGCTGAAACCGGTGAGGAAAATGAGCAACACTGCCAAGAGATGAACCGACAAAAATGAGACGCTTCCAATGACGTCGACCCTTTCATGACGGTCGTCTTCGCCCCCTGCCGTCTTACGGGGAAAAGCTAATTCGTGCTCGCCAGAGCCCAGCATCACCACCTTAACTGAAATTTTCTCCACGTTCGAAAGACTAATCAATACGAATTAACATCAGAGAGTCGAAGTCTTACCTTCTTTTTAAATAACGTCGGGCATTGTACAGCTTTCGTGACAATCCCATAAGCTCTCGCTAGCCTCGAAAGCTTATGGCGGAAAAGATCATTTTTACTCTTAAGAAGATCAGCAGAATCGTCCCTCCAAAGAGACAGATTTTGAAGGACATCTACCTCTCTTTTTTTTACGGAGCAAAAATCGGAGTGCTCGGTCTCAATGGAGCTGGAAAATCCACTCTCCTTAAGATCATTGCTGGATGGGACCAAGACTACGATGGAGAGATTTTAAAAAGCGAAGGTTATTCCGTGGGCCTTCTAGCGCAGGAGCCTGAGCTCGATACCAAAAAAACGGTGCGCGAAAATGTGGCCATGGGAATGAAAGAGGTGGGTGCGCTCCTCCAAGAGTTTGCAGAGATCAACGGAAAATTTGCGGAACCTCTTTCGCCTGACGAAATGGATAAACTTTTGCAACGCCAGGCTGAGGTCCAAGAAAAAATTGATGCCGTCAATGGGTGGGAAATGGAGAGAACTCTTGAAATTGCGAGCCAAGCTTTGCGACTGCCACCACTCGATAGTCCTGTGACTCATTTGTCCGGCGGAGAAAAACGCCGTATCGCACTTTGCCGTCTACTGCTCGAAGCACCTGATGTTTTGCTTCTCGACGAACCCACTAACCATCTTGACGCCGAATCGGTGGGTTGGCTCGAAACGCATCTGCAAAATTATAAGGGCACGGTCATCGCTGTGACTCACGACCGCTATTTCTTAGATCATATCGCTGGATGGATTTTAGAGCTCGATCGCGGCGAGGGCATTCCTTTCAAAGGAAATTATAGTGCCTGGCTTGCGCAGAAAGAGGAGAGACTTCGCCAAGAAAAACAAACCGAATTTAATCGCCAAAAAGCTCTGGAGCGCGAACTCGAGTGGATCCGAATGACGCCAGCGGCACGGCGTGCGAAATCCAAAGCTCGCGTCGCTGCCTATGAAAAATTGCTCGCTGAAGGCGAGAAAGAGGATGTCAGTGATTTGCAGATTTACATTCCTCCGGGTCCGCGCCTGGGAAATACGGTCGTTGATTTTAAGGACGTTTCCAAGGGCTATGGAGATCATTTGTTGATTGAAAAACTTAATTTTTCTCTGCCCCGTGGAGGCATTGTGGGAGTGATCGGGCCGAATGGTGCTGGAAAAACCACACTCTTCAAAATGATCATCGGCCAAGAAAAGCCCGACTCCGGAAAACTCGTCGTCGGTGAAACGGTCAAAATCGGATACACGGAACAAACCCGTGATACGCTGAGTCCAAACAAAACGGTTTGGGAAGAAATCTCGGGAGGCGAAGATCTGATCTCGCTGGGAAAAAAAGAAGTAAATTCTCGTGCGTATGTCGCTCGATACAACTTCACGGGAGGCGATCAACAAAAGAAAGTCGGAAGCCTCTCGGGTGGTGAGCGAAACCGCGTTCAACTAGCAAAAATGTTACGGGAGGGATCCAATCTACTCCTGCTCGATGAACCCACCAACGATCTCGACGTCAACACCCTTCGAGCTTTAGAAGAAGCTCTGACTCATTACGCGGGTTGCGCCGTTGTAATCAGTCACGATCGATGGTTTTTGGATAGAATCGCGACAGCCATCTTGGCTTTCGAAGGGGATTCCAAAGTGGTTTATTTCGAAGGCAATTATTCGGATTATGAAGAAGATCGAGTCAAACGCTTGGGAAAAGATGCTTTGCCAAAGCCGATTCGGTATAAACCTTTGAAGGTGGCGTAGAGACTATAGATCTCAAGCAAACTGAATCTTTTTTTCGTTCGCCATCATCCCAAGCTCATCGACGATCGGTTGGAGTTTATCTCGTTCTTTTTCGTCGAATTCCACCCCAAAATAGGCCATATCAAAACCGTCTAAATCGAGCGTTCTGATATAAATGAGATTTCCCATGAGCTCGACCTTGAGGCCCGGAAGATTAGAATTGATGGGCTCCATTTCAAAATGGCATTTCACCGGGCGAACTGGCTTAAAATTTAAATCGGGATGCGGCCAAAAAAAACTGCAGCCACCCAAACTCAAGGTGACGAGGAGTTTACTATCGGTCTGATTTTCCATCTGAAAAATGAGGCGTTTGATGTCCCAGACCTTATAACGTGTAAATTTTCGGCGCTCGCGTCCTTCGTCGCTCATGCTTCAATAATACTGGAGGAACCGAATAGGTTCATAGCGTCAATGTGAATGGGGTGTTGCGTCTTTTGGCGCAACTGGATAATTTTTCGTAAAGCACGCATCACACATTGAACTTTTGGGAACAAGTTTTTCATAAATGGATTGAATATCCAAATAGGCGAGGCTATCCGCCATTACGAATTTTCGAATTTCTTCGATAGACTTATTGGCCGCAATCAAATCTTTCTCCAAGGGGGTGTCGATGCCATAATAACATGGAGAAATTGTTGGAGGCGCTGAAATGCGCATATGGATCTCACCGGCACCCGCCTCCCGCAGAAACTGATTGATCTTTTTAGAAGTCGTGCCGCGTACGATACTGTCATCGATGACCACCATCTTTTTACCGCGCAAACTTTCGCGAACTGGATTTTGCTTTATCTTCACCGAAAAATCCCGAATGCTTTGATGGGGCTCGATAAAAGTGCGGCCAATATAATGGTTGCGAATGATCCCCATCTCAAAGGGGATCCCACTTTTTTGAGAATAGCCAATCGCTGCAGGGATTCCTGAATCGGGAACTCCAATCACCATATCGGCTTTGAGTCCGGCAGCCTGATCTTGATCGGCGAGAATTTCTCCCATCTTTTTTCGCATCTCGTAGACACTTTTTCCAAACACAACCGAGTCCGGCCTAGAAAAGTAAATCCATTCGAAAATGCAGGGGGCCGGCTTCGCTTTTGCAGGAAGAAACCACGACTGCATCCCATCCTTTGAAAATTCCACCACTTCCCCAGGCTCAATTTCCCGCAAAAATTCGGCTCCAATTAAATCAAAGGCACATGTTTCCGATGCTACCACGAAGCCTTCTCCCAGTTTTCCCAAAGCCAGTGGACGAAACCCATTCGGATCTTTCATGACGAACAAACGAGGACGACCTTCTTCCCGCGAAAGCACCGCTAAGCTGTAGGCGCCTTCCACTTGGGAAAGCGCTTCACGAAGGCGTGTTTTCACATCTCCCTTTGCTCGGGCCATTAAATGCAAGATCACCTCGGTGTCTACATTCGTTTGAAAAACACTACCTTGTTGCTCGAGTTGAGTGCGCAGTATCACCGCATTTGTCAGGTTGCCATTGTGGGAGATGGCAACATCTCGTGTCGAACCTTCCGCCCAAAGTGGTTGAACATTTCTCGCGCTGCTACCGCCGGCAGTCGAATATCGAACATGCCCAATGGCAATGGAGCCACGAATGCTTTCCAAAATGGGACGCGTAAAAATCTTCGAAACCAAACCTTCGCCTCGATGTCCGATCAAATGATTATCATGAAATGAAATGATGCCCGCACCTTCTTGACCCCGATGTTGTAACGCGAAGAGACCCAGATAGGTGATATGTGATGCCTCGGGAACTCCCCATGCCGCAAAGACTCCGCATTTATCTTTTAATGAATGAGCTCGCAATGGAAAGAAACCTGCTTCTGCTCTTGTCTTCATCGAAAAACCTTTGACCAATCTTGAAAAAGTTCATCGACGGGTCCACTCAAAAGAGGCCGAATCCGAAAGATTGGTTCCTGAATGATTTGCCCCAAACGACGAAGCTGTAAATTAAATTCCAATCCGAGTTTCATCAGTTCGGCTCGACGCTGTGGCTGAACCTCCACGATGACACGCCCTTGACCTTCGCCAAACAGCATCTGGTCGCGTCGGCTCTGAGTTTTGCTCCAGTCTCCGTCAAAGCCTTTAAGGGCAGCATCTACCGCGAAACACCCCTTCGCCAAGCTTACCGCAATTCCTCCTTGAGAAACATCTCTGCAACTGAGCGCGATTCCGTCAGCGCTCGCTTTGAGAAGCATCGACTGCAAACGACGTTCTCCTTTTAAGTCCAAGAAAGGAAGCGCTGGAGATTCCAGTCGAAGAACTTCTCTCGCATAAAGACTAGCGGCTGGAAATTCTTCCTTATTCCCGGGAACCTCGATCAACCAGATCTCGCTGCCAATTTCTCGAAAAATCGAAGGTATCGCTTTGCGAACGTCGGGAACAGTCCCCACGGCAACCACAAATGTCGTAGGAAAAATATCGACTATTTTTGTTTCTGTGCGAGTTTGGTTGTACATCGAAACATTTCCAGACACGCATGGAGTTTCGAAAACCTGAATGACTTCATTGAATCCGTCGACCATTCGCGAAAGCGAGCCTTGCACTCGTGCGTTCAAAGGATTTCCAATATTGATGCCGTCGGTAAACGCGAGCGCCTTGGCACCCACGCAACTGAGTCCTCGGATCGCCTTGACAAGCGAAAGTTTCGCGCCGAAATCCGGAGCAGTCTCGTAAAAATACTCTTCCGCCACTCCTTTAAAGGCAATCCCCAAATGAGGCGAGTCCGAACTTTCAGTCCAGATGACAGCGGCTTCATGCCCGGGACCTAATACGGTCGAAGCCCCGACTGTACTATCGTAGCGGCGAAACACTTCTGATTTAGAAGCCACCGACGATGAGGCCAAAAGCTTCTTCAAAATTTCCCACTCTTTCTTTACATCTTCATACGGCGGATGATGTGGAACTTCCGCAGGATTCGAAAAACTG
>Ga0207108_1092_pt1 | contig 16789 bp, 17 predicted proteins | sample Alteio_BWMinHeat_76_FD_153562 | JGI IMG/M metagenome (GOLD analysis project Ga0207108, IMG submission 153562) | Enriched cells from forest soil in Barre Woods Harvard Forest LTER site, Petersham, Massachusetts, United States -... | ecosystem: Environmental > Terrestrial > Soil > Temperate forest >...
CATTATACGACATTGTCGACACGGCGGCATGGAACCGGCGCTACAAGACTCTCTATCCACAATATCTGGAATTCCTGCGCGCCAATAATCTTTCGGTCAAGTTGCGTCGTGCAGCGTGATCGCGAAAAGTTTGCTGGGACTGTCCGATTCAATTTGATGATGGCGCCCTAGGGGGCAACCGTGCAGTTCGGCTGCTGGCCCTGCTGGCCTCGCGCAAGGGTCGCGTGCAGCGCCTCCAGCCGGCGCGTGTCACACGGAACCGTGGGCACCAACCAGCCTCCTTCGTCGTTTTCATTCCAGGCATAGATGAGGGTAGCGGGGGCGCGGCGATCGGCGGGCTGACTTTGTATCCAAGCAAGTGCCCGGCGCAGATGCGCCGATAATTCCTCCGGCCGCGGCGCGCCGAAGTAATACTCGATGCCGGAGCCAGGACGTTGCTGCCGCTCCCACGGAACCGGGTGTTCAACGCGCGGCCGGCGGTCCCATCCGGTCATGACGGTAGGAACAACCGGCATATCCGCGTCGGCTAATGTTTGCCAACCGGCCTCGGCGATGCGGACAAGCTCCGGATAATCCCCGATGCCGCGCACGTCGGAGATCACATAGGCGCCGACCGCGTCGCCGCCCAGCATGGGGGCCAGGCCGGCAATCTCCTTCGGCGAACCGGCCAGCACGATGTAGGGGTTTCCCGCATTCGCTGCTACGGCGCACGCCCGAAAGCGCTCGATCGCGGCCCGCAGGCCGCTCGTACCGCCCCACTTTTCGTTGGCCTTGGCGGCGGTGATGAAGCCGAGAAAATACAACGGCCGGCCATCGGCAACCCGGATATAGGCCTCGTCCTTCATCAATGCTATGTGCTCATCGATCAACGGCGCTGGAGCACGGGACGTGCCCCAGGTTTCGATCTGCGTGAACATGCAAAAACGAATTTGCAGGCGCATGGAACTGGCGAGATATTGCCGTAATGCGACCGTCATGGGACTGTCGGCCGGGTACCCAACGAACGCCCAGAAATCCAGTCCCGCGTAAGCGGCCTGCTCGATTTCAAGGTCCATAAGTTTCGGTGACAGGGCCGGGAGCGACACGTGGTCCTCCGCATCCCGTCGCGCGAAGAATGGCAGGCGTGACTGATATTGCGGCGGCGATAGCGAGCGTTCGACCGCCGCAGTGGGCTCGGATCCCGGCATGTACCAGGCATCCCACCGGATAGCGCCGGCGAGCGGGCGATCCGATGGCTCTGGCCGCACGGCGGCGACAGCGTCTGACGCGGTCAACGCCCAGCCTGCGATGTGTAAGAGCAGATTCCGGCGCGTGGGCGCCATGACCGAAGTGTCCATCGGACCACCTCACGTGATCAACGCAGCCAGGAGCACAGCAGGAGCCCGAGGCCGCCGAACCTTTAATCTCGACTTTGTGCCTTTATCTGGCAAGGTCCCTGAGATCGAATTTCTTAGGACCGTTTGTCGATTGGCGATCGTCACATCGAGAGCGCTTCTCAAGCCGACCCCGCTCGGCATCCTGTCAAACGCGCTCGTCCAAGGAAGCTCAAACACAGCTCCACTATTGTCTTGGAGCGATTGTGTCGACAATTCGTGAGGCTTCAGTCTCCACGAGTCCGGATAGTCAACAATCAATGTATAATGGGTTTTACGAGTTATATTGAGTTTCTTGATTGGGATACATGCCTGTGGAAGGTCTCCGTGAAGCTGCCGTGCCGCCGATCCATCGCTGATATGTGCCGCAGCAGCACGTCAGGACCAAAAAAATATCGCCCATCAGCATACTTGCTTATCCAAATTCAATACAGCCAATTTCTTGTTGACGTGCGCGGCGATGTCTATCGAATCATCCGGGACTGATATGATAAATCGTTCCGCGCACTCCGTCAACACGACATCAGGTTTATACTCGCTAACGAGTCCCCAGTCAATGTTGGCGGACCATACGAAGGTGAAGTAACGGACCGTCTCCGCAAACATGCCCGTCAGCAAATGCGTCCGATATTCGAAAAACGAGTCTCCAAACACTAACAGGTTAATATCGATCGCAGAGGGTGAGGAATTCTCGTAGCGCACCATTGAACCGTTATGCAATCCCACGCTATTTGGAACGATTTTATGCTCCCTGATGGTAACGAGCTCGTTCGCAAAAATACGAGAGGCACCAACGCCATAGCGTCCCACGGACAGCACCTCCGTGCGAGGCGGATTCAGTTTTCCTCCTAAATCCAAAGAACGATCGATTTTAGAACAATGGCGGGTGATCAACTCTACTTTTGGCGAAATCTGAAGATAAGCGCAGATCATTTGATATGCCGAGTAGCATCCGGCTATCGTGAAATGAGTATCCGTTAACCAGAACATCTGATATGTGTGCTTTTGACGCCGAAAATAATCCGTGAGCGGAATCAGTATGTCAATGAGACCGTATTCTTTTGAATGATCTTCTAATTCCTGTGAGGGAAACCGCAGAGATAGATGGTTACAATCGGCTTCTTCCCGATAAGTATTCAACTTATCAGGAATTATGACATGTCGGTAACGCGCGCCAAGCTCCTCAGCCCTGTGTTTGCGTAATCGCAGTTGTTGAGCCCAACTGGACAGGCCGGGTTTCATATCTTCGGCGCTTCGAGAAAAACACCGAAGAACTTCGTTCGTGCCGCCAGCCAGGAACAAACGTCGATCCTTACCTTCAAATATATCTGGAGTGAGATATTTCATGTCCTCTAGCTCATCAAGGAATAGTGAAAGTTATCATTTGCGAGAGGACGAAATTATGCCTACAGAGACCCACCCGTGTTTGCTTGCATAATTGAACAGTCAATGACTCTGGAAAATAACTTTCTGAAATACTCGTAAGTCACAAACCATTCTGCGAATTCGTTGCGGGCGCCATGCCAACTTCAGCATAAGACTCTTTACAAACAGCTAAACGTCCTCCCTTTGATAAAATTAGGGATGACAAAATTGCCGACTGCTAAGAGAGACAGTATAATCCGTTCACATTGAGCAGCGAAGTGGGACCGAAAACCATGTGCTGGAAAATTGTGGGTTTGTTTGCCATTGGTGTCTGCTGTGCAACCATCTGCGCCGCAGCCGAAGACTGCGGAGTGACGCTGTCCATCGGACTACCCAGCTGATCAACGCAGGCAGCACGAAGCCTAGAAAGTATCGGCGGGACTCGGCTGGGCGAGTTCCGCGTGGGCAGGACTTCAGGCGGGGGAAACCGCCCAACCCGCGACGTCGTGCACGGCGGCCCAACCCACTTCGGTGTAGTTGATGAGGCGCAGTCTCGAGTGTCTTCGGCCTATGCCGACGACGTGTTCCACGGATGAGAGCGATAATCCCCAATCGCGTTTATCGCCATTATAGGGCGCATAGCCGATGCCGCCGGCTTCGTACTGGTCCAACAAAGATTTCCACCTCTGTTGCTGATTGGGATCCTTTTCGGATTTCATCTTGCGGTACATGAAGGCGCCCCTGAAGGTCGCGACCAGCGTTCCGCGCATGCGTAGCGCGCCTGCCAGCGCATCGAACAATGCGACCATGCGCCCATAGTCAAGGTGAGTGAATACGGAGCCGACCCATATCAAATCGAGATCGTTCGGCAGCTTCAGGGAGCCGAAATCTTCGCATGATGGCACGCTCCTTCCGCCAAATTGCTGACTGCAAAATTCCAGGCAGGTCGGGTCGATATCGCTGAAGAATAGCTCGCCATTCGGAAAGAATGACCGGAGGTGTCGCGCAACCCGGCCATGGCCACAGCCGAAGTCCATGATGCGAGTCACGTGATAGCTTGGCCCTGAAATCAGGGCCGACGCGATGATCTGCATGGCGGAGCGCCCGACGGCCTCATAATCGGTCCAGCCATTGACCGCCATATTGTACATGTAATCATGAGGGTGGAGCGTTTGGTCAACCGGCCGCTCGCGGTACGCTGTCCAAAGTTGCCTGACTACGTCAGCGTCCATTCTTTGCCCCCTATTGTTTGCACGCATGGCCCAAGGAGGTTCGGCCTTTCGTGCCAAACTGGCCAGGATTCGTCCGGTGTTCACAAGTGCGAGCACAGCTTGGCGCAGCTGCCTTGATCCAAGCTGGCGTCCAATCGAGTGGCTGTTTAGCGTCCATCTGGCGTGCGGAGGCCGATCCATTTGTCCTTGACCTGACCGAAATGGACCGTCGGGTCGTATTGCGTAACGCTGAGTTTAAGGTTCGCGGCGGACAAACGGCCGATCGCGGCCATTACCGCGTAGGAGGCGACAACACGGTCGCGCTGAGCGGAGACGAGGACGACTCTCGCATTCAACAACTGCTGCTGCTGGAAAAGAATATCGAAAGTCGTGCGCTGACCGACTTCCGCTTCTTGCCGGACGCTGTCGAGCGCGATTTCGTTGGACTTGACCGAAGCATTGGACGATTGGATGACCGCACGCGTACTGTCGAGCTGGCCCCAGGTCGAAACCACGGTAGCCCGGATCGCGTCGCGCTGCAGATCCGCCTGCAGCCTGGCCTGACCGAGCGTTTCCTTGGCTTGGCGCACCCCCGCATAGACCTCGCCCCCTTCATAGAGCGGCACCGTGACCTGAGCGACGATCAAACCATTGAGGAAACGCTCTCCGGGAATGCCTGTGTAGTTATAGTTTTGTTGAACGCTGCCGCTCACATTGACCGTGGGATAGAGTTCTCCCTCAACCAGTTTGACTTGCAGGGCCGCAGCATCGACGGCATGCAACGCCGCCTGAACTTCTGGATGTTCGGCAAGCGCAAGTTGAACCGCAACGCCAAGCGTATGGGGCAGAAGGCTCTCGATCGTGCGCGCCGGTTCGAGCCTTGTCGGCTCGACGCCGATCACCTGGCGGTAATTGGCGACACTGGTTTGCAGATTCGCTCGCGCGGTAAAATAATCTGAACGTGCCGTAGCAAGACTTGATTCAGCCTGGGCGACATCTGTCTTTGTCACTTCGCCGCCCGCGAAACGATCGCGGGTCTGACGCAGCTGCTCTTCAAGCACGATGATGTTATTTTTGCGCAGATCGAGGATTGCTGTATCGCGCAGGACATTCATATAGGCGGTCGCGCCATTGAGCAGCACATTCTGCTCTGTGTCGCGCAAAGATTCCCGCGCACCGAAAATATTCGACTCGGCCTGCCGCACGCCGTTCAACGTGCGGTTGCCGTTAAAGAGATTCTGGGTGACGGTCACGCCGAGCGACCCAGGGTCCGTCCCCCTCCTTTTCACGTTCCGGTTGTTTATTGTCACGGGGGCGCCCGTGTTGAGTCCAGTCGTGGTCGTGCCAGTTGTGGAGAGGTCGAAATGATTATAGCCGTATTGCCCAGTAGCGCTGACTTTGGGCCGCCAGCCAGATGTTGCGCGGGGCAGATTTTCGTCGGTGGCGCGCACCCCCGCACGCCGCTGGTTCAAGTCCGGGTTGCCGGCATAGGCACGCGCCAACGCACTCGACATTGTTTCCGCCTGGCCGGTCGAAACACAAGGCGGGGACGCTATGGCGATCAAGAAACCCGCGATGCCCGTCAGGATCGTCCGCGTCAAGACATGGGAATGAGTTAAAGCGGCACGGCACATCGATGGAGATCGATCCCTTATTTTTAGACGCGCCGGACCAGCTTTGCGCGATTGCGTCATCGTTTCCCACCTGCCAAGCGGGACTATTTAATTCCATCGACCGGCGCGAACTTACTCATATATCCTCACTCCGGCGGCGCTGGATGCGCGTTCCGCTGGCTAGCGCCGCACTGGCCCGAAGCTATCGGCATCCGCACGGCACATGTTTTCGTCGACGAAGCGGACTTTCCAGGCCATTGGAAACGCCGCCGTGATAACAAGCGGACCTTGCGCGAGCGTGAACCCTATCGGTCAGCGGATATGCGTATTCAACAGCGCCGAACGAAGGGACGTATGTGGAACCACGGCAGATCGGGACTGGACCAATCCAGTTGGCTTGGGCGGCGCGCCGGGCATTACGCTCGACACGATTGCGGTTCGATTGAGCCCCACCAAGATTTGGGCCTCGCCAATCTGGATCTGCTGGACCACTGTTCTCCGGGATAGCAATTGCCCTTATGTGCTATCTCGCCGCGGTAAAGCCGGTTCTGAAGGATCAGATAAAGTGCCCCAGGGAGAACTTCTGACCCCCATATTCGGCGCCGGGCCGCAAGCGGCGCTTGCTCTTGATCCCGGCATCGGCAAGCTCTTCCCGCAGCGCGTGAACCGACTTGAGCGCGAGATAGCGCCGGTAGATCTCGACAACGATGCGGGCCTCGGCGTCGTTGACGACGAGCTTGCGGCTTTTCACGTCATAACCCGATGGCGGCATGCCGCCCATCCACATGCCCTTTTTCTTGGACGCGGCGATCTTGTCGCGGATGCGTTCGCCGGTGACTTCCCGCTCGAACTGGGCGAAGGACAAAAGGACATTCAGCGTCAGCCGTCCCATGCTGGTGGTGGTGTTGAATTGCTGGGTGATCGACACAAACGAGACGCCGCGGCGGTCGAAGACGTCGACGAGCTTGGCAAAATCGGAGAGCGCGCGGGTCAGCCGGTCGACCTTATAGACGACGACCACGTCGATCTGGCCTGCCTCGATATCGGCGATCAGCCTTTTCAGGGCTGGCCGCTCCATCGTGCCGCCGGAAAACCCACCATCATCATAGAGCCCCGGCAACACCGTCCAGCCCTCGTGCTTTTGCGAGAGAATGAAGGCGGCGCAGGCTTCCCGCTGGGCGTCGAGCGAGTTGAAGGCCTGCTCCAGGCCCTCCTCCGACGATTTTCGGGCGTAAATCGCACAGCGTGCCTTTTTGGCGGAGCGTCGCGGCGTCTTGTCCGATTCACCCATCGCGCCCCCCATTGCTCGGGCGCTCGCTACCCGCCGCTAATAGCCCAAAGAAGCGCGGACCCGACCAGTAAGCCCCGGTGATCCTTTTGGCGATCTTGGTCAGCGACGGATAGCTCGTCCCGGCATACACGAACCCATCTTCCGTGACCGTGACGGTGTGCGTGCGGCCGCGCCATTCACGAACCAGACGCGCGCCGGGCTTCAGGCTGAGGCTCGGTGTGGGACCAACCCCGCCCGTTGTCCGCAAGGCCTTCGCCATTGTTTGCAGCTTGCGCCGGGTCGCGTTGCCGAGCCCGCCGTGCGCGATTTCCTGAAGTCTGTAACCGAGTGCAAGGACAAGCAGGTCGCGGCTGATCCGCGGCGGTTCACCGTGGTTGAGCCGCCGCCATTCGCGCCGCAAGTCCTCGAGGCCGAGCGACCGAATGCGATCGATCTCGCCCTCGGTCGCTCGTGTGTCTACCCCAGCCATGGCTAGGCGGCCGGTTGCGCGGCGATCTTCGGCTTCGATTTGGACAGCTGTCCGGCAGGCACACGATAAACGCGCTCGGCCCCGGCCTTCTCCGATATCAGCGTCAAGCCGAGCTTCTTGCGCACCACGCCTGCAAAGAAGCCGCGGACCGAGTGCTGCTGCCAACCCGTCGCCTTCATGATGGCGACGATCGTTGTCCCCTTGGGCTGTCTAAGCAGGGCGAGGACGGCCTCCTGCTTGGTCCCGCCGCGGGTCGAACCCGAGGGAATGTTCCCAGGCTTCGCAGGTCTGTTCGCGCGGCTCTTGGCGCGCGCAAGCTTGGTCTTTGTGGGGATTTTGCTGCGCGACATTAGAGGATCCTTTTCGGTTGCAACGGCACCAGGCGCCGTCACCACCGAAGCCCCGCAGTGGCGACATCGCCAGCGGGGGGTAGGATCCCGGATGGGGCCAACCGGCCCTTATCTCGGCACGGCGACAGTGACGCTCCAATCGCCGCAGAAGTCCACTCCTTTCTGCGCTGAAAATTAAGCGCCAATCGCCCCAGCGTTTGCGGTCAAGCCTTAGCCCCATCGATTCAGCCGCCGTTCATGTCGCGTTTATGAAGATCGTCATCACTAATGATTGGAGGATCCACCATGCTCGATGGTCGTCAGTTGTTCTTACGCCTCGCACTAGCCGGATTGATGACGGGCGGCGTCGCGATTACACCGACAGGTGTCGCGAATGCTGCGCCATTTTCAATAGCGTCGCTCGGCACCACCGCCGCGCCGTTCGAAAAGGCCGCTTGGGTTCCACGCTGTTGGTGGCGCGGGAGCCCGTGGGGGCCGCAACAAGTCTGCCGACAAGTTTGGATGGAGCCGCGTTACTATGATTATGATCGCGGTTATGGCTTCCGCGGCGATTGGCACTATCGTCACGAGCATCATGAGGAAGACGACGATTAGTTGACAGGACTCGTTTCGCACGAACTTCGCGGCTAGGCAGGCGGGTCTCCGGGGTATTATTTCCCAGTTGGGGAGAATCGCCGCAGGTTGGCCAGGCTCCATCGGCTCCCTCAATTGAGGGGGCTTCTCGACGTCACTCTTAACCAATGCGAATCGCTTGGAGTCAAACTAGTGGTCTGATTCATTCGGACGATTCCCAAATCGGCCGAAGCAGTCCAAGCTCTCATTATGAGAGCAGGAATTGTCGTCAACGTCACGCGAGCAGATCGCCTGCGGCTTGAGGCGATCGTTGCGGATCGCAGCGCACCACAGAAGCACGTGTGGCGCGCCAAGGTTATCCTTGCCACCGCCGACGGCTGCGGCACTGCCGAGATCATGCGCCGGTCCGGTAAATCGAAAGCCGGTGGTGTGGGCCTGGCAGGCGCGGTTCATGGCGGAGGGCGTCGAAGGGCTGTTGCGCGACAAGACGCGCAAGCCTGGTAAGCCCCCGCTGCTGCCCAACACCGTTCAGCGGGTAGTCGATCTGGCCTTGGGGCCGCCACCGGGCGAGAGCACCCACTGACGGGCCGGGAACTTGCCAAGGCGGCCGGAGTGAGCCTGCGTTCGGTGCAACGCATCCTGGAAGCTCACCAACTCGCGCCGCACCGTATCGGACATTCAAACTGTCGATGGACCCGGAGTTTGTCGAGAAGCTCAGGGACATTGTCGGTCTCTATGTCGATCCTCCCGCCCACGCCGTCGTCCTCTCGGTTGATGAGAAGAGCCAAATCCAGGCGCTCGACCGCACCCAGCCCGGTCTGCCGATGAAGAAGGGCCGCGCTGGGACGATGACCCACGACTACAAACGCCATGGCACAACGACGCTGTTTGCCGCCCTCAATGTGCTCGACGGCACCGTCATCGGCCGCAACATGCAGCGCCACCGGCACCAGGAGTTCATCCGCTTCCTCAACACCGCCGAGGCGCAGGTGCCGGTGCGAATGGCGATCCACGCCGTCGTCGACAACTACGCGACCCACAAACATCCCAAGGTACAAAAATGGCTGGCCCGGCATCCCCGCTGGACGTTTCAGTTCACGCCTACCTCGGCGTCCTGGCTCAACGCCGTCGAAGGCTTCTTCGCCAAACTCACGAGACGGCGCCTCAAGCGTGGAGTGTTCCGGTCGGTTGCCGACCTTCAGGCTGCAATCAACCGGTTCGTCGAAGAAACCAACTCCGATCCCAAACCCTTCGTCTGGACCGCTGACGCCAAACGCGTCCTCGCTGCTGTCAAACGGGGGAAAGAAAAGTTAGAGTCGATCCACTAGCGGGTTGAAGAACGGAGGATTTCTGGCTCACCGTAACCATCGAGGAGTGGTGTATTTATAGACTTCACCCGGTTTGATAGGAGTGGATTGGGCAGCGAGTCGCGATAGCGGGCGCTCTGAATGCCATGTTCAGCTTGGCTGCCGTTCCGTCCGGATACACATCGACAAGTTTGGCGGTGAAGTCCGTATCGGGCGCCGAAGAGCACAATGCCGGTCTTGATGTAGAACTCAACGCGAAAAGCCGGCGTCGAGCCAGCGTGGCAGGCTAGCCACGTTGGACAAAACCAGACCGGCGACCAGCGCGACCAACGGCGGCTTAAGATTATAGCTGTTTGCCTTGCAATCAATAATGTTGTATATCTATAGTTAACATTTATTTTGGATCGCTGATGTCAGGCTCATTGCCTGAGCGGGGGGCTGCCTCGTAGCAATCAATCGCTCTCCAGGACGAAACGGAGGCAAAAATGCGCTGCTTCTTTGCACTTTCTGCGATTGCATTCGGGCTCACCGCATCGTTAAGCCCGCTGACGGGGCAGACCTATCGACCGTCCACGGGCACGCCGGCTTTGACCTATGGCTCCATGGCCAAGGCGAGTCTCGGCATCGGTGCCAATCTCAATGGCGCAATTCCATTCCCAAGCGACAATGCCTGGAACACAGATATTTCCAACTATCCGGTCGATCCAAATTCCGACAATCTCATAGCTTCGATTGGCCTCACAACGGGACTGCATCCAGATTTTGGCTCGGGCACCTATCAAGGCGCAATCATTGGCATTCCTTACGTGGTGGTCAGTAAGACTCAGCCCGGAGTGCCGATCGTCTTTACCGCGTATGGCGACGAGAGTGATCCCGGCCCTTATCCCGTGCCCCGCAACGCGCCGATTGAAGGTCAGAGGCCCGATCATACACCATTTGATGGCGACCGGCATGTGATCGTGATCGATCGCGGTACCAACAGGCTCTATGAAATGTTCTACGCGTTCCCGAATGGGCATGCGCGTGCGCCTGAAGGCCAGTTACCAGATTCCGTCCAACTTCAGCCCGGAAGTGAAGACGATACTTACCGCGCTCAAAACCTATGGAATGATGGTCGCAGACAACGGAAGCAACTGGTTTATTAGCGGCGCTCCCGATTCAAGGTGGAACAATGACGCATTGGTGAGCGAGCTGCGGCAAGTCGCGGGATCGAATTTTGAGGTGGTCAAAATGGTCGGGATCGTGACTCCGTAATGCGATCGTTTGGCGACGCCCGTTCCATCGCGCATCGCCGGGCCTCGATGAAGCGATGGGCGTCGGCGATCTGGTCGAAGGCGAAGCTTCGCGCGATCGTCGGGCGCAGCGTCCCGTCGGCGAGGCCGTCGGCGACGAAGCGCTTCAGCGCCGCGAGCTGGGCGTTGTCCCGCATGAGATTGGGGAGGGCGAGCCCGCGAACGGTGAGATCGCGCGCGAAGATCTCGAAGGGCGGCACCACCGTCGGGTCGCTCGCGAGCGCACCGTAAAGGATCAAGGTCCCGCCATTTGCGGTCGCCCGCGCGAGCTGCGGAAAAGCGGACCCGCCGACCGGATCGAAGACCAATTTGGGTCAGCCGCCTGACCTCGGCGACGATGTCATGTTCGGCAGTTGCGATGACCGCGGCCGCGCCGTGGCCGAGGAGCGCTTCGGCCAACGGGCGCATTCAATCGTTCGAAGAGATCGCTGATCGCGAACAGAAGGTCGAACGCCACATTCGATTCCTCGTGCCGCTCGCATTCCCGTCCCCGCGCATCGTCGCTGCAATCGCCAATGACGATGTTTCCGCCGGTGTCACAGTGAGCGGGCTCGTTCGTTCCCTGCCTTTCAATTGGGCGGAGCCGCAGCGGCGATTCGCTCTCTTCTAAACTGAATAACTACCGGCTGACGCCGGTAGGTTCAGATACTTGAGATACTGAAGTATCGCCTCGCCTGTGATGTTGCCGCTACAGAAGCATCTTCAGCCGGGATTCTCCGTCTTAAGCGTCTTCAGCTTGCGCGCCTCGGATACGTCCATCCTACCGAACTTCGCCTTCCATCGGGTGGGGGATAGTTCAACGGTAGAACAGCGGACTCTGGCTCCGTCAATCTTGGTTCGAATCCAGGTCCCCCAGCCAATATAACCTACCGCGATGATCGACAGGACGAAAGGTTATGTCAAGTGCCGGCTAACCTCCCTCATTCAATTGTCCTATCTGGCGCCTGATATTGTGCGCGCGCTGCTTGAGGGCCGTCGATTTGGTGATATCCATCAAATGGACAAGCGTCACTTTTACGCCGGCCTTGGCAAGGCCATAGGCCGCCTCAATGCCGAGCAGGCCGCCGCCGATCACCGCCGCGCGGGCGCCCGGCCGCATCAAGGCACGCATCGCGCCGACATCGGCGAGATCGCGGAAGGTGAGGACGTTTTGCAGATCCATTCCGGGCTTCGGCAGCCTGACCGGTTGCGAGCCGGTCGCGAGCACGAGTTTCGAAAAGGTAAAGCGCTGGCCGTTCGCGAGGTCACCACCCGGCCCCGCCGGTCGATCGAGGCGACAGCCTGTCCATCGAGCGTCGTCACGCCGTGCCTGTTCCACCATCCGCGTGGCTTCAATTCGATCGCGGACTCGCCTACATCGCCCGCGAGCAGCGACGACAAAAGGACGCGGTTGTAGGAGAGCCGCGGCTCGGCTCCGATGACGATGACGCTGTAGCGGCCGAGTGCACGCTGCGTCAGTTCGTCGACGAAGCGGGTGGCGGCCATGCCGTTTCCGACGACAACGAGAGGTTCGCTCATGTGGTCACCCTCACCGCAATGCCTTGTTCGAGCGGGCGATCCGTCGCGGCGGCGCGCTCGTTGCGCGTGCCGGGCTCGAGCGCCGGTTCAGCCTCTAGCAATGCGAGGATGCGCGCACCATAGGCCAAGCCGAAACGAGGCTCATTCGGCGGCGCGCTTGAACTCGGGGAATGTGCAGCGCGCGTCGCTCTCCCGCTTGAATTCGAGGATTTTGGCAGGCTCAACGAAGGGCAGCCCGAGCGTTCGCCAGACATCGGCCATGCTTTCCACGAGATGCGCGATATGCGCATCCGTGTGCAAGGGACTTGGCGTGATGCGCAATCTCTCGCCGCCTCTGGCGACCGTCGGATAATTGATCGGCTGGATATAGATCGCGTGGCGATCGAGCAGCATGTCGGTCGCCCGCTTGCAGAGTTCGGGATCGCCGACGAGCACTGGCACGATATGGGACGGGTTCGGCATCACCGGCAGACCGGCCGCGCTCAGCGCATGTTTGGTGAGCATCGCCTGACGTTGATGTTGCGCGCGGAGTTCATCGCCTTGTCCCTCCTTCAAGAAGCGTATGGCGGTTGTCGCGGCGGCGGCGAGCGCCGGAGGCAGAGCCGTGGTGAAAATGAAGGCGGGTGCGTGGGAGCGCACGGCATCGACGATCGCCGCCGTGGCGGCGATGTAGCCGCCAAGCGTTCCAAACCCCTTGGCAAGGGTTCCCTCGATGACGTCGATCTGGTCCATGACGCCGTCGCGTTCGGCGATGCCTCCACCATGCGGACCGTAGAGACCGACCGCATGCACTTCGTCGATGTAGGTCATGGCGTTGTAGCGGCGCGCGAGATCGGCGATCTCCGCGACCGGAGCGATGTCGCCATGCATCGAATAGAGGCTTTCGAAGACGATCAGCTTGGCCCGCTCGCGCCCCGCCGCGCGCAAAAGCTCTTCGAGATGGGCGAGATCGTTATGGCGGAAAATTTGCCGCTGTGCTTTGGAGCGGCGGATTCCCTCGATCATCGAGTTATGGTTGAACTCATCCGAAAGGATGAGGCAATCGGGCAAAAGATCGCCGATCGTGGAAATCGCCGCCAGATTGGAAATCCAGCCCGAGGTAAACACGAGCGCCGCCTCCTTGCCGTGGAGGCCGGCCAATTCGGCTTCGAGCTCGACAAGGGGATGGTTGGTGCCCGCGATATTGCGCGTGCCGCCGGCCCCGGCCCCATGCCGGACCGCGGCCGCGGTCATGGCATCGATCACCCGCGGATGCCGGGCCATGCAGAGATAGTCGTTGGAACACCAAATCACGACTTCGTCGATGCGTTCCGGTCCGTGCCACAGGGCGCGCGGAAACGCCTTTGCGTCCCGCTCGAGGTCGGCGAAGACCCGGTAGCGGCGTTCCCCCTTCAACTTTGAAATCGCCTCGTCGAAGAAGCGCGAATACGGCACTTTGATCGGCCTCCAAACTCCGGCTGGGACGGGCGGACGAAAATCCGCGCACGGTTGCATGATTTTACAAAAAGTCGGTTTACCAGGAATTCATCTCAGGGGTAGCAGGTCGGCCGGTATCGGAATTGGATCAGCGGGCACCAAGCTGGCGACGGAAACATGCGGCCAGCGCTTCGTTTGTCTTGAAACGATGGCGGCCGCGGCCGGGTGCGCTGCGAACTCGAACGCCGGTCATCACACCATAAGGGGATATTTTTCGAGGTGCCCTCTGGTATTAGAGTGTCTTAAGGAAATTGACCAGGTCCTCCTTTTGTTTGTCTGTGAAACCGATGTTGAAGCGCTGGTCGTAGAAGTTCACCGCGTCGAGCAGCGTGGCCGCCGAGCCGTTGTGGAAATAGGGCGCGCGCGCGGCCAGCCCCCGCAGAATGGGCCCCTTGACCTTGCCGATGTCGGCGCATTGTCCTGAAATCAATGCGCGGCCCGGATCGGTGACGACATAAGTCTGTCCCGCGAGCGGACCTTGCGTACATTTGAGGGTGAAGACCGGCAATCCGGAAATGTCGAGGGCCGGAGGACTATTGGCACCGGCATTGGCAATGCCGATGTTCAAAGGCGCCTTGACCGAATGATCGCCGACATTGGGCGTGTCGTGGCAGGTGGCACAAAATCCGGAAAAGTTCTTCACGTGAAGCACGTCATTGATTCCCGCGACATCCGTGATGTTGATCCTTGTGGTGTTGAACACTTCCTCGCCGTGCGCGACCGACTTGCGGTCTTGCGTTTCGTCGTTCTGGCCCCGGAGGCTCAGCCAAGGCTTGTAGAGGTTGAAGATATTGGGGTCGAAGGGCGCGCCCGTGGGATTTAGTCCGAAAGGATCGTTTACGCCGATGAAGAACTTAGAAAGTTCCGCGGAGAGCGCGCGAGGACCGCCAGTCGCGTTACGAGCATGCAGAGAGTGTGCTTCGTTATCGAAGTTTTGCGCGGTGAAAATGCCGGTCTCGAAATCCACGATCTGCCGTTGCTGTTCGACCGTGAGAGGGGTGTTGGGGTTGCCTTGCGCGTGGGTCAGAGTCGCGTCGATTGCCTGGCTTTCCAGGTCGGGCTCGCGCCCATCGAACATGATCGTGGACAGGAATCCGAGATTGGTTGAGGGAAGCGGCCGCCTAAACACGGACACTATCCCGGTCGTTTTGCTCGTCAGCCCCGTGGCGGGGTTCGTTATGCAATGATTAACATCAGAATCGTCCACCTTGGTCACTTCGAACTGCAACTTTGGCGGGTCCGGCATCGCCAGCCCGATTCGGATAAGACCTTTGTCGATCACCAGCTTATAGGCCTTGCGCTTCTCCGCGAGCGTTTTGACTTTGTCGCTCGGACAAGTGGCGCCGTCCACCAGACGGAAAATCGGATCGGTACCGCCGCTGGCCTCGAACCGGGCGTGAACGCCGGCCGAGCTGACGGTCCACCCCTCCTGCGGCTGATGGCAGCTGAAACAGGTGCGTCCATTCGTCCCCAAATTCTGGAAGAACGCGTTTAATGGCGGAAAAGTAGGGCCGCCCGGCTGGAAGGTGGCGATCGTCCCGCTGGGGTCCTCGTCGACCTCAAACCTTGGAATGACGGGTGGCACCGGCTGCGAGCCAAGGTCGGGGTCTTTGAACTTGCGCATCTTCTGCGCGTGGTCGATCGCGGCCGGCGCCCACGCCCGCGTTTGGGCGGGATCAGCGCTCTTGGCGGTTTGCGCCGATGCCGGCGGTGGCGGGCCGTCCAGGAAAAAGACGAGCGCGAGCCCCGCGACTGGAAATCTGAGTGTCTCAAATAGCGAAAATGCAGCAATAGCGCCCTTTTTCATGGTACGTCCTCCCTTGCAATCAATTTGGCCTCTCGACGGCCCCAAATTGATACAATTCTGTGAGGAAATCTCGCGCCAGGCACCCCCCAATCAGGGGTTGACCCGGTCGATTTTTATCGCTTGCACGGGTTTTTCCGGACAATCTCAGAAGGAAGTAGGAAAGCCGAATGGCCGCGCCGCCGGGGAAGCGCGGCTGCTGTTCATCCCCCTGGGCCTCTCTCGGACTCGCCGTCCTCGGTTGGGGGCGGCCTCGCCGACTTCGGCATTTTAAAATGTCACGCGGGACTGCGTTCTGGCGGGCGAGCACCACGCCGAAGTCGCCTAGACACATGTCCCTCATTGGGGCACAAGCGGAAACCATAGCGAGCTTTTCGCAGGCTGACCGATGCCGTTGATAAAGCCGACAAGGAGAGGGGTGAGGGTCACGTTTTGGTGCTTTGAACGTCGGTTTTGCCCTTGGTTGCTCACCGCTGCGCCGCGGGGAGGCAGCTGTGAGACTCTTGAAGCAACTTGGACGCTGATGCTTACGCGGCACACGCAGTCTCCTTGTCGGGCGGTGGATGCCAGGCGTGGTTTGCGAGCGTCTTGAGATTTTGCACGATGGCCGCGAGGTGGAACTCGTCGCGCGCGCCGGTGAGCCCTCGCAGACGCACACGCTCAAAGCCATGGTGAACCTTCAGGTGCGCGAAGTGCATCTCTACTTTCTTGCGCTCATTGCTCGACTGTTCAAACTCAGGGGTGCCCTTTAGTGAGCGGGCATGATCGCGCGCTTCTTCGTTGATGTCGCGTGCGACCTTCCTGAACGGCGCGCGCGTGCATCGTTCCTTCAGATTGCAAACGCGGCAGTCTCCGGGGTGTGATACGGTTTCCGGCTGATTGACTCGATGTTGAAGGGGATTCACACGGGCTTGCGAAGCAGATAGGTTTAAGCGCCATGAGTCGGAGGATTGGCACATGGCGACGGTCTGCGATCATTTGAGTGTCGAGGAGTTGGAAGAGCGGTTTGGGGGATGTCAGGACGCCACGGCCTCGCGGCATTTCCAGGTGATCTGGCTTTTGGCGCGGGGTCACACTGTTTCGCAAGTATCGGCAACAACAGCTTTCGGCGAGCGATGGATCGAACAATTGCTTGCCCGCTACAATG
>Ga0207108_1084_pt2 | contig 16741 bp, 11 predicted proteins | sample Alteio_BWMinHeat_76_FD_153562 | JGI IMG/M metagenome (GOLD analysis project Ga0207108, IMG submission 153562) | Enriched cells from forest soil in Barre Woods Harvard Forest LTER site, Petersham, Massachusetts, United States -... | ecosystem: Environmental > Terrestrial > Soil > Temperate forest >...
GTGGTGCCGAAGTCATTCATCTTGGGCATGATCGCAGCGTCTCTGATGTTGTGAATTGTGCGATTCAAGAGGATGCAAATGCCATTGCGATGACTTCTTATCAGGGAGGTCATAATGAATATTTCAAGTACATGTATGACTTGCTTAAAGAGCGCGGTTGCGAGCATATTAAGATATTTGGTGGTGGCGGTGGAGTGATACTTCCTAAGGAGATTGAGGCTTTGGAGAAGTATGGAATTACTCGAATTTATTCTCCTGATGATGGACGTTCAATGGGCTTGCAGGGTATGATTAATGACATGTTGAAACAATGTGATTTCCCTACCGGCTTCAACATGAATGGAGAAGTTGATGAGATTACCAAAAGAGATTCTCATGCCATTGCCCGATTGATTTCTTGTGCTGAAAACAATCATAAAGAGTTTGAAACTATAAAGTTTAAAGCTAATGCCAAGGCTTCCAAAGTGCTTGGTATTACTGGCACTGGAGGCTCTGGTAAATCATCTTTGGTTGATGAATTAGTGCGTAGATTTCTTGTTGATTTTAAAGATAAAACAATTGCTATTATATCCGTTGATCCTTCCAAACGCAAGACTGGCGGGGCTTTGTTGGGAGATAGGATTCGTATGAATTCTATTAATAATCCACGAGTGTATATGCGTTCGCTTGCTACTCGTCAATCGAATTTAGCATTATCAAAATATGTAAAAGATGCTGTTGATATTGTGAAAGCAGCGGGTTATGATTTGATTATTCTGGAGACTTCCGGCATTGGTCAATCGGATACGGAAATCATAGAGCACTCTGATGTTTCATTGTATGTGATGACTCCCGAATATGGCGCGGCTACGCAGTTAGAGAAGATTGACATGCTGGACTTTGCTGATATTATTGCCTTGAATAAGTTCGATAAACGTGGTGCATTAGATGCCATCCGTGATGTGAAGAAACAGTATAAACGCAATCATCAATTGTTTGAAACTCCTGATGAAAAGATTCCGGTTTATGGCACGATTGCTTCTCAATTCAATGATCCCGGCATGAATAAACTCTATAAAGCTGTCATGGATAAGTTAGTAGAGAAAGCAGGTGCAGATTTGAAGTCGGACTTCCATGTTACTGATGAAATGTCGGAGAAGATTTACATCATTCCTCCTCATCGAACGCGCTATCTATCCGAGATTTCAGAGAGCAATCGCAAGTATGATACATGGGTTAATGAACAGGCGGAAGTTGCTCAACAACTCTATGCAATTCGTAAGTCAATTGATACTTTAAAACACTCCAAGTTAGAAGATAAAGATCGTTTAATTAAGGGTCTTGAAGAAACTTATTCTGAATTGGAATTGTCCTTAGATGGACGCAACAAAAGGATAATCGAGACATGGAAAGATAAGTTTCAATCGTATAAAGATAAGTTCTATACCTATAAAGTTCGTGGTCGTGATATAAAGATTGTGACCCATTATGAATCACTTTCTCATTCACAGATTCCAAAGATTTCTCTTCCTAAATATGAGGCGTGGGGTGACTTATTAAAATGGAATCTTGAAGAGAATGTTCCTGGCGAATTCCCTTATACAGCGGGCGTTTTCCCTTTCAAAAGAGAAGGCGAAGATCCAACAAGAATGTTTGCTGGTGAGGGTGGTCCGGAACGCACCAACAGGCGGTTTCATTATGTATCGCGAGGGCTTCCTGCAAAGCGTTTATCTACTGCTTTTGATTCGGTAACGCTCTATGGTCATGACCCCGATTTGCGTCCTGATATCTATGGGAAAATAGGTAATGCAGGTGTTTCGATTTGTTGTTTAGATGATGCCAAGAAGCTCTATTCAGGTTTCAATCTTGCCAATGCTTCGACTTCGGTAAGTATGACCATTAACGGACCTGCTGCAATGCTCACCGGCTTCTTTATGAACGCCGCTATTGATCAGCAATGTGAGGTGTATATTAAAGAGAATAATCTTGTTGATGAAGTCAATAAAAAGATTGGGGATCTATATAAAAAATCTAGTGCCAAACGTCCTAGTTATCAAGGTCCGATTCCAGAAGGCAATGATGGTTTAGGCTTGCTATTGCTGGGAGTTACGGGTGATCAGGTTCTTCCAAATGATGTTTATGAGAAGATAAAAAAAGATACTATTGCAATAGTTCGCGGAACCGTCCAAGCTGACATTTTAAAGGAAGATCAGGCACAGAATACTTGTATATTTTCTACTGAATTTGCACTCCGTTTAATGGGTGATGTTCAAGAGTATTTTATTCAACAAAAGATTCGCAACTTCTATTCTGTTTCCATCTCCGGTTATCATATTTCGGAGGCTGGTGCCAATCCGATTACACAGTTAGCTCTTACGCTTTCCAATGGTTTTACTTATGTCGAATATTATGTTTCGCGAGGTATGAATATTAATGAGTTTGCGCCGAATCTTTCCTTCTTTTTTTCTAATGGAATTGACCCTGAATACGCGGTAATTGGTCGTGTTGCAAGACGAATATGGGCGAAGGCAATGAAGCTTAAATACAACGCCGATGAGCGTTCTCAAATGCTTAAATATCACATCCAAACTTCGGGGCGCTCGTTGCATGCGCAGGAGATTGACTTCAATGATATTCGCACTACTTTGCAAGCCCTTTATGCCATCTACGACAACTGCAATTCATTGCATACAAATGCCTATGATGAAGCCATTACAACTCCTACAGAAGAGAGTGTTCGCCGCGCAATGGCTATCCAATTAATCATTAATCGTGAGCTTGGTTTGGCAAAGAACGAGAACCCATTGCAAGGCTCTTTTATCATCGAAGAACTGACTGATTTGGTAGAGGAAGCAGTGCTTGCCGAGTTCGATAGAATCACCGAGCGTGGCGGCGTTCTTGGTGCGATGGAAACCATGTATCAGCGCGGACTTATTCAGGAAGAATCGCTCTATTATGAGACCCTGAAACATACCGGAGAGTACCCTATTATCGGCGTAAATACCTTCCTTTCTTCCAAAGGTTCTCCCACGATTCTTCCTAAGGAAGTTATCCGCGCCACTGAAGTAGAAAAGCAATATCAGATAGAGATGCTACAGGAATTACACAAGCATTATGCCGATAAAACGCACGCGCTTCTTCGCAATCTTCAGACAACTGCGATTGCAAATAAGAACATTTTTAATTCTCTCATGGAAGCCTCTAAATATTGTTCTCTTGGTGAGATGACTACTGCTCTTTTCGAGGTGGGTGGGCAGTATCGGAGGAACATGTAAGGGGAAATTATAAATGGTGAATTATAAATTATGAATGGTGCTAATTTATAATTTATAATTCACCATTTATAATTTAATTCCCTACCCCATCACAATTATCCTCTTCGATAATTTACTAACCTGCTTCTTGCCGTTTTGGGCATAGGCATAAATGTGATATTCGACACCATTTATCAAGCCCTCGAACAGCATTGATTTCGCTTTGCCATCTAATGAAAGAAAAACGACGTGTGCTATTTCAAATAATTTAATATCAAGCAAACCATTGTTGAGAGTTACTTCAGGGTCAGCCGCTTCAGAGTCTTTGGAAGGTGCTTGAATCGCAACAAAATTGGTCTTCTTGGGATTGTATTTTTTACCATTCAGCAACCAGACTTTCACTTTTCCGTTGGTAATATTTTTACCTTTAATTTCTGGCGTAGGAGGATTTCCTTTTCTACCTTGCGCCAATTTTTTATGCTTCAAATTTGCCTGCAATATATTCGTTGCCGCCTCGCTGCGTGTCGTGCAATTGGCTTCATCATTGGCAATTTCTTCAACTTTATCCGAATACGAATACATCCATTTAATACCTCTTGTTCTGCAATTAAGCATCGAACTATAATTGCGTCTATTTGGCATATTCTTTCGCTTTATAATGGCTTTGTAAAGCGCATCCTGAATCTTTGTGCCCAATTCATAAAATGCATCGGATATATTCGGATCTTTATACAATAAACATTTAGAGCCAATCCTAATGCAATCAACTATCTTTTGATTAAAATCGAGAGGGTCTTTAATTTTTGTGTAATCGCTTCTCAATACTCCAACTTTCTTGTTGTCCCTGATCTTTTCCATGTCGTTTTTTTTTAATTTAATACCTCGATAATTGAATACAATGTTAGCATAGATACCTTTAGTCTCCTTGAAAATGAAAATAGATTCAATGATCCCAACAATAGTAGCACTCTCAATAAGAAAGATGGCATCCTAAATAAACAAAGCAATGATGAAAATAACAAAAACGTACGTTTTTGTTGCAAGACTGATCGTGATCGGAATAAAACACATCGGTTTTGTTCTTGAGTTGATGATGTTCGGAGCAAAAGTGATGATGGTTGAGAATAAAGTGATCGTTTCAAGCCCAAGTGTAATGATGTTTTGAATATAACGATAGACATTTGTTCCTGACACGATAATGTTCGCAACAAAAACGTACGTTTTAGTTCCAAACATGGTATAATTTGTTTCAGACATGATAGTCTTAAGTTCAAACACTGTGGTTTCAACGAATATTGTGATGGTATAAAAGCTACTCGCGATGAATTTAATTCCGAGGTGTATCGTATAAATTCAAATCCTGCAGTCATTAATTTTAATCCTAATGATACTAATATAAAACCTAATGATCCCAATAGCAATCCTAATGATGCTAATAAAAAATCTGATTGCGCCATAATAAATTCTGCCATAGTAACCATGATGCTAAAATACTTTGCACCAAGACTACCCAGCAATTTGATCACGGATGCAAAGATAGTTAATAATTAAGAATGGATTATTTGAATTCATCTGGTATTGCTAATTTTGCATGATAACAACAAGTGTTTTGAGCATTATACGAGGCGAGTCAAGCGCAATAAAATAAGGAAGAAATGGAATTAATAATGTTCAAAAATATAAACTCACAAATAGTTTATCTCAATGAATTAACGATGATAAGAATGGGATATATTTTTGCAGATAAGATGACCGTTGTGAGTTTTAATTTTAATTATCTACAGGCATTAATAGACTTTGATTCCACTCCGGAAGCCCAACTGGTGAAGGATTATATGATCTATTATAAGGAGGATAAAAAATTGATCACACAGGAAGTGCTTGACCTCAATTATAATGCTTTGAAAAGACTGCGAAATGAAAAAGGGAAAAGGAAAGAAAGCATCATTCAACATCAAAAATTAGAAAGATGGATAGGATTAATAACCGCTGATGTATATAAATATCTCAATCATTATGTGACTCAAAATAAAGAAAGAGCCTTCCTCGGATTTGTGGAAGATGGCTCCTTGAAATTGATTAATCATGAGCATGAAGATACGGATTATCTGGCAAAAATGATTCAACAAATCATAGATTCTTTTATTAATAATGATGCCGTACATTTCTTTGATGAATATGCATTTGAAGATGCTCAAGATATTAAGCCGGAAGAAAATGTTGATGAATTGCCGGGTATTGTATTTACTACCAATACGCTGATTTCGATACCCGATTTGTCCGACTTTACATACAATCAATTGCGCATTATCAAGAATGAATTCAATGAACTCTTTCGACCGCTTCATGTTGAAATAAATCGCTGGATGAAGGAGATGTATGATGTGAAATATGACTTCAATGAAAAGAATCGAGATGACTATGATGCGTTTGAAAAGCTATTAACTTTTGAGAAGGTATTAAACGATGCGCAGAATCAGAATATTTATTTTCAAAGCATCAGACAAAGCAATCCTGACAATAAATTCCGTGATTTACGTTATGGAATTTCTTCCTTATCAAGTGCGATAAATATATATAGAAAGTCGAGAATTATTAACAAAGAAGAAGAAGCGTATATACTTGAAAAGGTAGGGAAGGTAAGGGATTTGAATTCGCTTTGCTTCTTCCTTTATCATAAATTATCCAAAGAAAAAGAAGCAGCGAAAGAACCTACAGAATCCGCTTTACCTTAGTCTTGGAATTTAATTGAAGATGTTCCAAATCAAGGTCATAAATCAGGTTGATTCCAGGTTGTTTTCCTTTCTCTAATGTACCTAATTTATCATCATAGTTAAGAAATTCAGCACCATTACGAGTTGCCCATTGCAGAAGGGTTTCGAGAGGTATGTCTGGAGAATTATCAGAGATGACCTTCAGTTCTTCAAGGATAGATAATTGCCAGTTGGAGGCATAACTGTCAGTGCCTATTACGCATCTTACATTCGCATTAATAAACTGCTGATAGTTGGCTAATTTATTCTCAATATAAAGGTTCGCATTAGGACAAAAACACCAGTAAAGATGCTGATGATGAGCCATCGCATAATGAATATCTTCGGGCGTCGAAACAGTATTATGAACGAGCAGAATCTTTGAATCCTGCGGCATCTTATGAAGGATGCTTTCTAATGAATTCTTGCCGGTAGCATTGAAGTTTGACATGTCAGTACCCCAACTTTTAATCCTTTCATAGATAGTACCGGTCTTGCTTTGGAACAACTCATTTTCGCCATCACATTCCTGGTTATGGATGGATAATATTGCATTATTCTTATCAGCGAAATCAGCAATCATCTTGAATAATTCATCGGAAACAGAGTATGGCGCATGGGGCGTAATGGACTTATGAAGACCTTCAGGATACTCTTCAAATAGCTTGACAGCATTGAGAAAAACATCAATAGACTGCTTTGGATTAAAAGCAAAAACTTCGATGAAAGTATGATACATCATGTTGCGTTTTGCCTTCTGAAGATAGGTGGTATTGCCATTAGATATATCGCCAACAGCAACGATTCCATTCTTCAGCATTTCTTCTTCGGCATCAGCAATGGAATGCTGAATAACATCCAATTCAGGGCGTTTGAAAGCAAGAATATCACGGATAAAAACATCCAAACCTGTATGTTCAGCAAGCATTCCTTTGAAGAAAGAAAGTTCCAGATGACAATGTGCATTGATGAATCCCGGACAGATAATTCCTTTGTGATATTCCACATCATCTTTGATTTCATGATCAATATTGGGAAGAACATCTATAATCTTTCCATCGTCATCAGCAATAATAAGCCCGTCCTTCAAGGGTTTTGCAGCAATGGGGAAGATATAATCAGCGGTAATTTTTCTCATGGGGCGAATATATATTTAATCGCAATAAATAATCAGTGTACAAGGAATTCAGTTGCAATAATACTATGCAATATTTACTTTTCTATTGCGTTTTAACGTCTTATAAACTAAAACATGAATCTTAAAAATAGAGTATTAGGAATTGTATTGTTCATTGTTTCAATGAATACTTTTTGTCTTGCGGCAGTCCCCGTTAATCCTTTCCACAAAGAAATTAAGTGGAAAGCACCTCAAAACAGCACTCGAATCAATGTAGCTCCCGTTAAGCTGCTTGCTTTTGAGGGCGCAAGTTATCAAGCGGAAAATAAGGGATTGCCTACTTATTCTCAAACCTTTTACTTCAATAAAAAGGGCACGGAACCTGTTGTCGAATTATTGAATCAGAAGTTTGAAACCATTGCCGAAACAAATCTTATCACTAATAAAAACGCCATTGCTAATGAAGTAAAAGTTGTTAGCAAATTGCTTTATTTTAAGAAGTCTTCTTATGTGAACGTTTCCTTTATTCCTATCCGAAAGAACCCGAGTACCGGGGCTTTTGAACGATTGGTATCTTATGATGTTTCAATTACTGCCAAGCCATCTGCACAAAAATCATTAATGAAAAATGCCCAGACATTTGCTGCTAATTCTGTTTTAAGTTCCGGCAATTGGTACAGGATTGCGGTTGTCTCTGATGGTATTTATGAATTGAATTATTCCTTCCTGAAATCTCTTGGAATGCCCGTTGATAAAATCAATCCGAAAAGTATCAGGGTTTATGGTAATGGAGGTGCGATGCTTCCATACCCCAATAGTGTTTTCAGGCATGATGACTTGGTAGAAAATCCTATACAATTCTTCGGTAATGCGATGGATAGTGTCATCAAACAGAATGATTATTTCCTGTTCTTCGGACAAGGTCCTAACAGATGGCTTCGCAATACTGCTGCGGATTCTGCCTGTCATCCGTTCAGTCATGTTGTGAATGTTTATTCGGATACTTCCTTTTATTTTATCACTGCCGATATGCCCGGAAATGGCAAGAGAGTCATTACCAATCCATCTTCTTCCAATAGTCCTAATACCCCTGCTGTAACTACTTTCAATGACTATGCTTATCACGAAGCTGATCTTGTAACGTTATTGAAGTCAGGCAGGCAGTGGTATGGTGAGGCATTTGATATTCTTCCTTCTTATACTTTCAATTTTAATTTTCCTAATATAGATTGCAATACTCAAGCCTCTATTACTGCCGATGTTGCTGCAAATTATGCTTCTGCAAATACCAATTTTACCTTCTCTAATAATGGTTCTAATGTGATGCAACTAAGTGTTCCTGCAAATACCCAGGGAGGTTTAGATGGTCCTGTTGCTCTTGATGATTCAGGTTGTTCTTCTTTCAATAATAACTGTAATCCTTTGTTGAATATAACGGTGTCGTATGCCAATCCAGGTAATGCAACTGCATGGCTCACTTATTTTGATTTGAATGTAAGAAGGCATTTGACATTGAGTAATGTAGGTAATGAAATGCTCTTCAGAGAGAGGTCAACTGTGGGCATTGGGAATGTTACTGAATTCGATATTGCAGCAGCGAATCAGAACTTTGAAGTCTGGGATGTAACAGATCCTACTAATGAATTCGTTCAAGGAGCTTCCTTATCAGGTGGTACTTTAAGTTTTGTTATTGCGAATGATAACCAGCATGAGTTTATGGCTTTTGACAGTACCAAATCCTTCCCAACGCCCGTTGCTGATGGATTAATAGGAAATCAAAACCTTCATGCTACGGCAGAGAAAGACTTTATCATAGTTGCGCATCCTGATTTCGTTGATCAGGCTGTTCAATTAGGGAATTTCCATGTCGCTCATGACAGTTTGAGTTATATCGTAGTAACTCCCCAACAAATCTATAATGAATTCTCTTCAGGTAAGCAGGATGTAACGGCTATAAGGAGTTTTGTGAAGATGTTTTATGACAGAGCCGGAACGGATTCCACTAAACTTCCAAAGTATCTTTTACTCTTTGGCGATGGCTCTTATGACCCTAAGAACAGAACTCAAAACAATACTGATTATGTCGTTGCTTTTGAGAATGCCAACTCTACAGTTTCAACTTCCTCTTATGTCTCCGATGATTTTTTTGGTTTGCTGGATGATATCGAAGGAACATACGATGATGCCACTGATTCCGGTCTTCCTGATGTTGGGATAGGTCGTCTCCCGGTGGACAATGCTTCTGAAGCACAGGCTGTGGTTAATAAAATTATTCATTACCTAAGCCCTCCAAGCACCTTGGATGGGGTATCTTCCTGTAGCATTACCAGTAATTCTGTCTATGGAGATTGGAGAAATAAAGTTTGTTTTGTTGCCGGAGATAAAGAAGGCGGGATATTCGTAGGAGATGCCGAGAACATGTTTACCCAGGTTAATACTAATCACCAGGTTTACAATGTCAATAAGATATATTTTGATGCGTACCAGGAAGAAAGTACCCCAGGTGGTCAGCGGTATCCTGATGTTAATTTAGCCATCACCAATCAAATCGAGAAGGGTTGCTTGATTATGAACTATACAGGTCATGGCGGTCAGGCTGGCTGGGGTTTTGAGCGATGCCTTGATGATGGAATGATAAATTCATGGAACAATTATAACAATCTCGCCTGCTTTTTCACTGCTACCTGTCAGTTCAGCGAATGGGATGATCCTACACTGGTTTCAGCCGGAGAAAATTGTTTGTTAAACCCTAATGGAGGAGCAATATGTTTATTCTCTACCGTCAGGCTTGTTTATGAAGCAGCTAATGAGGTAATCAATGGTCATTTTTATGACCAGATATTCACACCAATCAACAATAACGGCAAGATGCCCAGCACTGGTTTAATTATGGAATTAATCAAGGTGGAAGGTGGTGGTACTAATACTAACGATAGGAATTTCTCACTCCTTGGCGACCCTGCTCTTACATTGGCGTATCCACATTACAACGTCATTACTACTGCTGTGAATGGCGTTACCTTAACTGCTGTTCCAGATACCATGAAAGCCTTGGAAAAGGTTACCATCTCTGGATATATTGCCGATTATAATAATAACAAGCTGACGAATTTCAATGGCTACATGTATCCGACGGTCTATGATAAATTCGATTCGGTTTCTACTCTTGGGAATGATCCCACGAGTCCCATTATAAAATTCGCTTTGCAGCAAAGCATTATTTACAATGGCAAATCAAAAGTTACGAATGGCAACTTCTCCTATACCTTCATTGTTCCAAAGGATATTTCATTCCAGTATGGCTTTGGGAAATTGAGTTATTACGGATACAATACCGCTACCGATGCGAATGGATATTACAATCATATCGTGGTGGGTGGCTACAATAAAAATGCCCCTAAAGATACCATCGGTCCTTCCATCAAACTTTATATTAACGATGATAAATTCATCTATGGCGGCGCGACCGATGCCAATCCGATTATCTATGCCGTGCTTACCGATTCCAGTGGTATTAATACGGTGGGGAATGGTATCGGGCATGATATTACAGCACAACTGGATGGTGATAATTCCAAGATTTATGTCCTCAACGATTATTACCAGGCTGACCTTGATAATTATCAAAAAGGAACTGTCTTTTATCCCCTGACCAATCTCGCTGCGGGTCATCATACCCTCACTTTCAAAGCCTGGGATGTGTATAATAATTCTTCGACTGCTAATCTCGAATTTGTTGTCGAAGCCTCCTCGACTTTCCAGTTGGCGCATGTCCTCAATTATCCCAATCCTTTTACCACGCACACCTCCTTTTTCTTCGAGCATAATTGCCCATGTGAGGACTTGAATGTCATGATTCAGGTATTCACAGTTACCGGGAAATTAATCAAAACCATCAACACCGATATGCACACCGAAGGCTATCGCTCGACCGGAATTGATTGGGATGGCAAGGATGATTATAATGACCGCATCGGCAGAGGCGTTTATATCTATCGCATGAAAGTCCGCAAGCCCGATGGAGAGATTGCCAGCAAAATCGAGAAGCTGGTCATCTTGCATTAATGAGACAATAAATCTGTTCTCAAATTCTGGAATTAATGCTAATTTCCGTTGGATGCCATTCGGAAATTTCGGAATGCACCACGACGGTCGTCGGCTATCATTCGGAAATTTCGGAATGCACCACGACGGTCGTCGGCTATCATTCCGAAATCTCGGAACGCACCACGACGGTCGTCGGCTATCATTCGGAAATTTCGGAATGCACCACGACGGTCGTCAGCTATCATTCGGAAATTTCGGAACGCCCTAAAACGGTCGTCGTCTTCCATTCCGAAATTTCGGAATGGCATCCGACGCTTTTTAGCCTTAATTCCTTTAAAAAGGAATTAGATTTGGTTCATGAATTTAATGATTAGGCTATTTTAAAGGTTTTTCAAAGCTATAAAAACACTAATCTTTTGGAATTTTCCTTTAACCCAACAAATAATTCGGGTAACGAATGAAGAATTTCTCCTTCACCATCTCCATTAATACTTTCTTGAATTCGTCAAGGTTTTCTTTGGTCTGTGCTGACACAAAGATGATTTTGATTTCATCGGTTTCATGAGATTTATTCAACCAGGACCTTTTTAAATCTTCTAAACTCAAATTAATTTCAGTCATCGGAGCTAAATCATCCTCCTCTTTTTGAATATAAGAATAGGCATCAATCTTATTGAATACAAGAATCGTAGGCTTATTGCTCGCACCAATATCCACCAAAGTCTGGTTCACGACATTGATCTGATCTTCAAAAGAAGGGTGCGAAATATCCACCACATGAATCAGAATATCAGCCTCGCGAACCTCATCCAGCGTAGATTTAAAGCTCTCCACCAAATCATGGGGAAGCTTCCTGATGAACCCGACAGTATCAGAAAGCAAGAAAGGAATATTATCATAAACCACCTTCCGAACAGTGGTATCAAGGGTGGCGAATAACTTATTCTCTGCGAATACATCAGACTTCGAGATAAGGTTCATAATGGTAGATTTACCGGCATTCGTGTATCCTGTCAGTGCCACCCGAATCATATCCGAACGTTGCTTGCGTTGCGTGATGCTTTGCTTTTCTATCTCCTTTAATTTCTCTTTCAGGCGCGACAATTTCTCTTTAATTACCCGTCTGTCCGTCTCAATTTCCGATTCACCGGGACCTCTCATTCCGATACCTCCCTGTTGCTTCTCCAGGTGAGTCCACATCCTCGTAAGTCGCGGAAGAAGGTATTTATATTGCGCTAATTCAACCTGTGTTTTAGCCTGTGCAGTCCTTGCTCTCTTGGCGAATATGTCAAGAATCAAAGTGTTCCTGTCTAATATCCGGCATGCCAAAACCTCCTCGATATTCTTAATCTGCGAACCGGATAATTCATCATCAAAGATCACAATATTGATATTATTTTCCTTCACGAAGTCTCTCACTTCATTCAATTTTCCGGTACCTATGTAAGTTCTGGAATCGGGAGAAGAAAGCCTTTGGGTATAACTTTTAACCGGAATGGCACCGGCTGTCTCTGTGAGAAAAGCCAATTCTTCCAGATATTCTTTCGCCTCTCTTTCGTTCTGATCCTTTGTAATTAATCCCACCAGGACAGCACGTTCCTGGTCTTTGTGAGTAGAATAGGTTTTTTGATTCATCAATAATTATTTCACCCTTAATGTTTCGATATAAGTAATGACTGCATCCTTCTCCTGATCAGAAAGAATGCTGTAAGAAGGCATCAGGTTCTTCCCATTATTAAGAAGCAGCAATGCAGTATTGTGATCCATAGTAGAAACAGAAAGGTCTTTTGCAGCATTATTCCCTAAGTCTCCTTTTGGTCCATGACAATTTTGACAGTTGTTATGATATAAATCTTTACCATTCACTTCTGCACCTGAAGCAGTAGGCGTTACCTTTGGTTTCTTAGACATTTCCGCCATTCCATAAGCAGCAATTATTAATAAGAATGCCACCACGCCCAATGCTTTGTTCTGCTTCTTGAAACCGATGATAGCAATTGGAATGGAAGTCAGTACAAGGATTATTTTAATAATTAAAATAGTCTGTAAAGTCCCTAATAACAAGATCATCCAGATACCTGTTACAAGAAACAAGCTACTAATGATCATTTCAGGAACCTTAAATACTTTAGAAAACTTTTGTAAAGCATTCTTCTTGTTCGCAACTAATAAAATTGTCTTAACCAAATAGATTAAGATAAAGATGTTCACGACTATTACGTGAGTGAGTTTAATGGTATCGAAGTTCATAATGTATATTATTTAATTTATTTCGGTGCAAAGATAGAAATCAGGAGGAAGATGAACTAAAAACGCAGATAAGAAAGATACTTATCTGCGTTACTTGGGTGACCCCGCAGAGGCTCGAACTCTGGACCCGCTGATTAAGAGTCAGCTGCTCTACCAACTGAGCTACGGAGTCTTTATTAAGGGCGGCAAAATTAGAAAAATAAAGTTAATAAACGATTCTTCTTTCTACCATTTCCTAATTTTGCACAATGGATACAATAACTCATACAGTATTAGGTGCTGCTATAGGTGAAGCGGTATTAGGAAAGAAGATTGGGAAGAAAGCTATGCTGTGGGGAGCCATCTTCAGTAACTTCCCAGACATTGATGTAGCTTCCCATTTTTTTATGGATCCTGTGGATGGATTGCTTGTGCACAGGGGCTTTACGCATTCTATTTTGTTTTCTGTTTTGTTGATTCCATTGCTTACAATTCTTTTTTTCAAGTGGTATAAGAATTATAATACTACCCGCTTGGAATGGATTAAGTTGTTCTCTATTACTTTGTTCTCACATCTCTTTATTGACTCCCTGACTTCCTATGGTACGGGGCTGTTTGAACCTTTTAGTCATGTCAGGATTTCATTCAATACTATCTTTGTTGCAGACCCTTTTTACACGTTCCCTATGTTGGTTTGTGCTATTGCTTTATTGATCATGAAGAATACAAGCAGGTATCGAAAAGCCTGGACTAATGCAGGATTAATCATAAGTACACTTTATTTAATTTTTACTTTTATAAATAAGTTTCAGGTAGATAATGTCATGAAGAATTCTTTAAAGAAACAAAACCTTTCTTATTCTGAAATGATGACTACTCCGACTCCTTTAAATAATATATTATGGAATTCTATTGCTAAGAATGATTCAGGTTATTGGATAGGATATTATTCTTTATTGGATAGGAGGGAGGAGGTGAATTATTTCTTCATCAAGAGGAATGACAGCCTTATCTCCAATGAAATCAATACCCCAAAACTTCAAAAGTTGATTCGATTTTCTCAAGGATATTATTGCATTACTCATGAAGACAGTGTTAATTACTTTCATGATTTACGCTTTGGTCAGACAGGTTCATGGGATGATGCCGATGCTAAGTTCTCCTTTAGTTACAGGCTTGGAGAGAATAAAGATGGTGGTATGTTTCTTCAGAAAGGAAGACTACAGGGACCATTAGGTAAGACTTTTTCTAATCTGTTGAATAGAATTAAGGGAAAGTAAATATGATTGTTTCGTTTTAAACCTGATAGATTTAGTTTTCACAATTATTATCCTTTCCAATCTTTTATCCATAAGAATTCTTTTCTTTGCACCCGAACAAAATATCAATAAATGAATAAGATAATAGTAATATTTTTTGCGATGGCATTCAGCGTTAATGTCAATGCCCAGGACTTTAAAACGAATCATAAAGACAGTCATTATGAATTCACTGTAACGAAGGAATTCCAGAGTACCGATGTCAAAAACCAAAACAAATCAGGTACGTGCTGGACTTACAGTACCGAGTCTTTTATCGAGAGCGAACTCTTGAGAATGGGCAAGCCGAAGATAGATTTAAGTGAGATGTGGATCGTCAGGAATGCTTACCAGGACAGGGCAATCAACTATGTGCGCAGACAAGGACATGCCCAGTTTGCGGAGGGCGGTGAGCCTCATGATGTCTTGAATGTTATTCGCAAATATGGCTTGGTTACGGAGAATGCTTACCCTGGCGCCAACGAAAAACCGAATCATGTAGAGATGGATGCAGCATTGAAAGCATACCTCGATGCTATTCTTAAACAATCTATATTAAGCGAGCACTGGCTTGATGGATTCAACGGTATTCTTGATGCTTATCTTGGCAAGAGACCGGAGAACTTTACCTACGATGGAAAGACTTATACTCCCCTCACTTTTGTTCAGTATCTTGGCATCAATCCTGATGATTATATCGAGTTTTCTTCCTTCACACATCACCCTTTTTATAAGCCATTCATCATAGAAATTGCAGATAACTGGGACAATGGTTCGGTGTATAATCTTCCTCTTGCCGAATTCACCGAAGTAGCCCAAAACAGTGCAGAGAAGGGCTACTCCATCGAGTGGGCTACTGACATGAGCGAGAAGACTTTTTCATTCAAGAACGGAATCGCCATTTGGCCCGACACACTTTGGGAAGATATGAGTAAAAAGATGCAGGATTCCATCTTTAATTACCCGGTAAAGCAGATGGTTATCACCCAGGAAATGCGTCAGAAAGCATTTGACAATCTATCCACAACAGATGATCACGGAATGCACATTATAGGCACTGCAAAGGATCAGACAGGCGCGCCGTATTTCCTTGTCAAGAACTCATGGGGAACGGAACGCAATGATCTGAAGGGATATTTATACGTTTCCATTCCCTACTTCCAGTTGAAAACGACCTGCATCATGGTGAATAAAAACGCCGTGCCAAAAGAGATTGCGAAGAAAATAGGACTGAAATAATCAATTAGGAATTACGAATTTGGAATTAGGAAGAAGGGATTTTTTTTATCCTAATTCGTAATTTTTAATTCCTAATTTGTTTATAGTGCACCCCAAAAAAGGTATGCTGTCATAAAAGGAAAATATTCAAAAGTTCTATATTTCAAGACTCTCCAAAAGCCATTAATTAAGAATCAGAGGGTTGTAATTAGATGAAAATGGTCAATTTATCATTGAAAAGACGATAATAGTTGCCGAGGAGACTAAATGTTATACGACATCAACACTTTTACATATTATGTAGACATAATATAACATTTTGAATACGATTTTTGTATATGATGTAAACATAATATAACATTATGAACTGGACTTTTATATATTATGTAGACATAATGTTACATTTTGTCTCGTCGGCAACTATTTTCGTCTTTTTGGTAGAAAGGGGAGCTAAGGAAGGTATAAAGTTATTAGGGTTGGTAGCAAATTTATTAGAGAGAATGTATAAGATTCTGATTGTTTCAAGACTTTACTAAAGCTTTTTAGATTTAGTAAAGTGGAGTGATTGCCCTTTTGCCAAAGATAAATGTAATTTTGGCGACACCTATTATAAGGAGGCTGTAAAATTTATTTAAGAAGAAGCGAAATACAAAAAGCCCCCAGCCACCGTCTTAGCCTATCGCAAGATTTATTGCGACTTGCCGGAAGGGCATCCATAGAAAGGGATGTGATAGTATAGGAAAGAGCGGGGTGATGAAGGTATTGACGGGGGATTTAGTAGTTTTGGCGGGTGAAAGGAAAAAGTAAAGATTAAGGGGATTATTAACTATATAATTAAGAATGATC
>Ga0207108_1093_pt1 | contig 16691 bp, 16 predicted proteins | sample Alteio_BWMinHeat_76_FD_153562 | JGI IMG/M metagenome (GOLD analysis project Ga0207108, IMG submission 153562) | Enriched cells from forest soil in Barre Woods Harvard Forest LTER site, Petersham, Massachusetts, United States -... | ecosystem: Environmental > Terrestrial > Soil > Temperate forest >...
ATTTACGCTGAAACAAGAGGATACCGCGTTAATAAGCATTCCCTTCGCGGCCAAACCGCGGTATCTTCATGAAATTCTTCTTGATTGGACAGGTCTCCATGGAACCCGGTAACGGCACCGGCTAATGGGCACGTTTCGCGAAGGCGACCTTGTCGAGGCAAGCGCGCCGACCGCACCGGTTGCCGCCAAGAATGCGATCGCGGCGGATCTTATCGCGGTGCTGGTCGCCGTGACCTCGAGCGATCCGCGCGTCTTGACCATCCAGGATCGATCCGCGCTACCATCTGGTCCGTTCGAACTCGCCCATCGTTCGCTGCAGGCGGGGCTGCGCGCCTGGGTCGAGCGGCAGACCGGGCTGCCGCCCGGCTATGTCGAGCAGCTCTATACTTTCGCCGACCGGGATCGCGGCGGCGCCGGACAGCACGTCATCTCGATCAGCTATCTCGGCCTCACGCGCGAGCAGCGCGCTTCGGGCGAACATGAGGCGAGCTGGCGCAGTTGGTATTACTACTTCCCGTGGGAAGACCATCGCGCCGGCGCCTCCCCGATGATCGAAACCGTGCTTTTGCCTAAGCTTGAGGCCTGGGCCAGCGAGCCCCAAAATCCGGGCCTACGACAAGCCCGCCGCCAGCGCGTTGCGATCACCTTCGGCCGCGGCGGCCGCGCCTGGAACGAGGAGCTTATCCCAGAAGCGCTACGCGGAAGTTCGCCGGGGACCACGCGCCAGGGCGTCGCCCCCGGCGCGTTGCCGAGCGCGGGCCAGCCTATGATTCTCGATCACCGCCGGATTCTCGCGACTGGCATAGCCAGGCTGAGAGCCAAAATTAAATATCGTCCGGTGGTGTTCGAATTGATACCTGAAACGTTTACACTCCTGCAATTACAGCGGTGTGTCGAAGCCTTGGCGGGGAGGCTCCTGCACAAGCAGAACTTTCGCCGCCTGATCGAACAGCAGGAACTCGTCGAGGAAACCGGGAAAACCACTCCGGATACCGGCGGCCGCCCGGCGAAATTGTTCCGGTTCCGCCGCGAGGTCTTTGCTCAACGCGCTATTGCCGGCACCAAATTGCCAATTTCGAGGGCTTGACAAATCTTATGCTCACTATAGGTATATGCTGTGATAATGCTCGTTTGGAGTATAAGGCGATGGCGCTGCCGTACCGGGAAACTGTCCGCGCGAAAAATACCCGCGCGGAAAATCTCTACGCAAAGGTGCGCCACGCGATCCCGGCGATCGAGTGGCCGGTCCATGCGCAAGACATCGACGCCATCATGACGCTGAAGCGGACCAGGAACGCGGTGGTGCTCGCGCACAATTATCAGACGCCCGAGATTTTTCACTGCGTTGCCGATTTTGTCGGGGACAGTCTCGCTCTCGCGCGGGAAGCGATGACGGCCGATGCGGACGTCATCGTTTTGGCCGGCGTTCATTTTATGGCCGAGACCGCGAAATTGCTCAATCCGGAAAAAACCGTTCTCATCCCCGACCTTGGTGCCGGCTGTTCGCTCGCCGAGTCGATCCGGCCCGAGGATGTGCGGCTATTGCGGCAAACCTATCCAGGCGTTCCAATCGTCACCTATGTCAACACCTCGGCGGCCGTGAAGGCCATGTCTGACATTTGCTGCACGTCCGGCAACGCGCGGGCCGTGATCGAATCCCTCGGCGTCGAGCGTGTCATCATGCTGCCCGACGAATTCCTCGCCCGCAATGTCGCGGCCGAGACAAATGTGAAAGTCGTCGCCTGGTCGGGCCATTGCGAGGTGCATGAGCGCTTCAGCGCCGGAGAAGTGCGGCAATTGCGCGAGGATTATCCGGGCGTGACCATCTTGGCGCATCCGGAATGCCCGCCTGACGTAGTGGCGGAAGCCGATTTTTCCGGCTCGACAGCGGCGATGTCCTCCTATGTGAGCAAGAACCGTCCGCCGCGCGTGGTGCTTTTGACCGAATGCTCGATGAGCGACAATGTCGCGATTCAATATCCGGAGCTCGAATTCATCCGGCCGTGCAACCTCTGCCCGCATATGAAAAAGATCACGCTTCGCAATATCCGGCGGGCGCTGGAGACGATGCAACACGAAGTGCATATCCGTCCTGAGATTGCTGCTCCCGCGCGCCGGGCGGTCGAACGCATGCTGGCAGTGAATTGATGGGTGTTATCGATACGACGGGGAGATGCATCGTTATCGGCGGCGGCCTAGCGGGCCTGACCACCGCTCTTGCCTTGGCCCCCCGGCCGGTAATCCTTCTCAGCAAGGCACCGCTTGGATTTGAATCATCGAGCGTCCTCGCCCAAGGCGGGATTGCCGCGAGCCTTGGGCCGGACGACGATTTTTCGCTGCATCTCGCCGATACGCTCACGGCCGGCGACGGTCTTTGCGACGAGCCTGTCGCGCGCGCGATCCTCAAAGCCGCGCCGGCCGCGATCGACGAATTGATCCGACGTGGCGTGCCTTTCGATCGCAACGGCGAGGGCAAACTTACCCTTGGCCTCGAAGCCGCGCATTCGCGCCCGCGGATCGTTCATGCCGGCGGCGATTGCAGCGGACGCGAAATCATGCGGCCCTTGACCCGCCTTGTACGCGAAACCCCCTCCATTACCCTGCTCGAAGGTTTCGCGGCGCGGCGGCTGCTCGTCGAAGATAACACCGTGACCGGAGTTCTCGCCGAAAGCACCCGCGGACCGGTGATTTTCGCGACGGAGCGCGCCGTCATCGCGACCGGCGGCATCGGCGGCCTGTTCCAATATGGCACCAATCCGGCTGGATCGTGGGGCGAAGGGCTGGCCCTCGCGGCGATGGCGGGCGCGGCCATGGCCGATCTCGAATTTATCCAGTTTCATCCGACCGCGCTCGATAGCAATTCGTTTCCGCTTAAGCTCATCAGCGAGACCGTGCGCGGCGAAGGGGCGATCCTAGTCGACGAGACTGGCCATCGCTTCATGGCCGGCGTGCCCGGCGCCGAGCTTGCACCGCGCGACGTTGTCGCGCGCGCGGTCTGGCGGCACTTGGCGGCGGGCCGCCGGGTTTTTCTCGATGCGCGAGACGTGCCGGACCTCGATTTTGCGCGCCGCTTTCCGGCAATTACCGGCTTTTGCCACGCCGCCGGAATCGATCCTGTCACCCAGCCGATTCCGATCCGCCCGGCGGCGCATTATCACATGGGCGGCATCGCGGTCGATCTTGCCGGGCGTACATCGGTCGAAGGTCTCTGGGCTTGCGGCGAGGCGGCGTGCACGGGCCTCCACGGCGCCAATCGACTTGCCAGCAATTCCCTGCTCGAAGCTGCCGTATGCGGCCGTCTTGTCGCCAAGAGCATCAAAGGGAACATGCCTCGCCGCCGCGGAAAGCCACGTGCCGATGCGCGGGCGCTGATTTCCGCCAATCCCTCGACCGTTCGTAAAATTGTCTCTCGCGCGGCGGGCGTTCTACGCGACGGCGACGGTTTGGCGGCGGCGGCGGCCGACCTGCTGCCGCTGGCGCTAAATCGCGGGGGGGCGGGCGATCCCGCCGGCGTCGCCTTGATGATCGTGATCGCGGCTTTGCGCCGGCGGGAAAGCCGGGGCGCCCATGCGCGAACCGATTTTCCAAGCCGCGCCGCGCGTGGGCAAAGAAGTACGCTGCGCCTCGACGAGGCGCTTGCCGCCGCCCGGGAAATTGTCCCCGAAACCGTCGGCTGAGTCGAAAGTCGCGTGATGATGCCCGTGCCCCTCGCGCGGATTATGGTCGAGCCCTTGGTTCGTGCCGCGCTTCTCGAAGATCTTGGCCGCGCGGGCGATCTCACGACGGACGCGATCGTTCCAGCTGGGCTCCCGGCGCGAGCCGCGATGGTTGCACGTGAAACAGGCGTCGTCGCCGGGTTAGATTTGGCAAAACTCGCCTTCGAGCTCATCGATCCGAATATCGCGGTGCAGGTTGAAATAGACGACGGCACGACGGTCACGACGGGCGGCGTCATCGCCAGGGTTAGTGGACCAGCGCGCGGGATTTTGATGGCGGAGCGCACCGCTCTCAATTTTCTTGGGCATCTCAGTGGAATAGCGAGCGCGACGGCTTCCATCGTCGCGGCGGTGCGCGGCACAAAGGCCAAGATCGTCTGCACCCGCAAGACCACCCCGGGTCTTCGCGCGGTCGAGAAATACGCGGTGCGCGCGGGCGGCGGCGCCAATCACCGCTTGGGCCTCGACGACGCTGTCCTCATCAAGGACAATCATATCGCCATCGCGGGGGGGATCGCGGAGGCGTTGCGGCGCGCTCGCGCGGCGGCCGGTCACCTCATCAAAATCGAAGTCGAAATCGATAATTTGGATCAGCTCAAGGAGGCGCTCGGCGAGGGCGCCGATGCCGTGCTTCTCGACAACATGAGCTTGGATAGGCTCGCCAAGGCGGTCGCTATAGTCGATGGCCGGGCGATGACCGAAGCCTCGGGGCGGGTCACGCCGGAGTCGGCGCCGGCGATCGCCGCGGCCGGCGTCGACTTGATTTCGATCGGCTGGCTGACCCACAGCGCGCCCTTGCTCGACATCGGGCTCGACTTCGAGGACTAGGGAGGCGATGGAAGCCCCTCCACGCTCGAATCATGAATCCAATTGCTTTTTGCGTGCTTCCTTTTGGAACTCGTTTCCCAGTTATCCGTAAGAGACGGCTCGGCCACCGGAGGTCTTAGCGATTGATCCAAAGTCGGGATAAGAGCAGCGCGAGCCGCACCCGTGCTGACCTGTCTTCGTTGCGACCGGCGCCGCGCCGGGTTGCTGCCCCGTATTCAGATTATACTCCGGACGGCCGCTGGCCGAGATGTGGTCATAGTCCCCGGGATTCCGACATCGTAGTAAGTTTGACGCGCTGTCGGGTAGAAAGGCACAGACTGCGCGGATGCCACGCCAGTCGCCCCAGTCATGCCGCAGATGAGGGTGCCATATAAAAGAGGAACTCTAACAAGCTTGATCATGTCATCACACTCCACAGAAGTGAACGAGCCAAGGGCATAACTATAATGCCAGCCATTGGCTGCTGTTATGTGATGAGACCTGATTAGGTTGACTATCTAACGTTACAAAACTTTTAGGATCTGATTTCAATTTTTCTTGAGCCGCTATCCACAAGCATATTGACAAAGAAATAGCAGAAACTAAGCAATGTTTGCCATTATTTGGAATCGGTCATGCTGGGCGGGAGTTGGCACCGGTCGAAGTTTGCGCCCCGCCGGAACTTCCGGCCGCCGGAGACCGCGTCCACGAACGTTGATCCGGCCTGGCGGCCCGTTCGACCTCGGACGCGATTTCGAAGCATCGCCAAGCCACGATTCGCGGACGCCGGACCAGAAGTCATGGATTTAGGCTGGAACCTGGTCAATCGCCCGTTCGCGGGTTTTGCGGGTCGCCGCTCGGATAGCCCCGTTCGTCCGTTCCGTAATAGAAACTGCTGGGAGCCTCCATACGGTAAATGGAGCGGCCCTCCCAAAGGCGATCGGCGGAAAAGCTGTCCGGCGTGCCGGGTAGGACGTAGCGGAGTTTGGGCGGACTGGGCGTCGTTAGAGTCTTGGCAGAAGCGGTTGCCGCCACGCCGCAAACGAGTGCGGGTCCCAAGATGGCTACTGTAAGATTTCTTCAACATTGCCAATCTCCCCGAAATTGGCGGTCACCCCATTTTTCGAGGCATTTTGGAAAACGAAATAAACCGGCGGAATAGGCAGGCTTGTCCGGCGAAAAAGATCGCGGGGGAGTTCAATTTTTTGTGATCTCCTTATAAAACAATACCATGCGCGTGCTACGAGTGTTGCTAGCGAGGGTTCTCGACGCGCGACCAACGCCGTAACAAAAGATGGTCGAGGGAGAAAATTCCCGGCCCGCGCGCGATGACGACGAGAAAGCAGGTCGCCCAGACGCCATGGGTCGGCCAGGCATCGGGATAGACGAAAATTTCGATGACCGCGGTCATGCCAAGAAGGGCCAGCGCCGACAGGCGGCTGGCGAGGCCTATGACGAGCAGTACCGGAAAGAAATGCTCGCTGAAGGCAGCGATGTTCGCGGCGAGCGCGGGATCGATCAGCGGCAGCTTATATTCATCTTGGAACAGCGCAATAGCACTGTCCGTCACATGCCAACCTTCGACCTTGGTCTCACCCGATCGCCAGAACACGGCGGCCGGAAAAATCCGCGCCGCGAGCGAAATCAGGGATTGCGGAATCTTATCCAAGATGGCGGCGGCGGCAAGCATCGCGCCGGGCAGCCCCGATGGCTTGCCTGCATGGGTTGCGGGAATGCGGATCATGGCAAGGGAGCCTCAACGGGTTGATGGGTCATTTCGATCGCGAGCCCCTCGAAAAGCGCGGCGAGATTGGCGGCAAGATCGAAGTTGGCGTTGCCGGCGAACGCCGCCGCGGCCGCCTCTCCGAGCGGAATTCGAGCGGCGATGTTTTGCAAAAAAGTCTTGGCGCCGGGCGGCAGGCGGCGAACCTCGACATCGAAGCCGGGGCGCGAAACAAGCGCATCCTCGCCGCGCCAATCGGTTATCGACGCAAGGTCGAGTTCGCCGGAGTTCATCGCCCAGATCGTAACGATAGGATACTCCGACGCGACGATTTCCACCGACGGGTGCAAAATGAACCGCATGCCCGCCGCGGCGTCCGGCAGCCCGCCAACGAGCGCAGCGGGCGTCACTCGTTTTGCGTCCGCGGCGTGGTATGCGCGCGTTCGCGCGGCTTCGAGGCGGGCGACATCGGCGAGATAGGGTACTTCCCGCGCCGGTTCGAAGTCCGCTAGGAAAGCGGGGAACGCGTCGCCATAAAACATCATCAGCGGCGAGCGCGGCGGCTGTGTGGCGGCGAACAATTTCGCGGCGCCGTTAAAAAAATCCTCGCCCACGATTTTGCGCGTCGCCGGAAAGCGCGCTTTCAATGCACTAACGAGGCCCACCATGACATTGTTGCGGTAGATTGCGAAGCGCTCGCGCGGCGCGTCCAAATTATGCGAGGTCACGCCGGCGGGAACGGCCAAATCCGGGTTGCGCAGCGCGCGGGCGAAATCGTCTTGCCAAGTTTGCATGGCGTCGCGGGGCTCCTTCAAGCCGCGTCCGATGCGGCGCGAAGAGCGCCCGCCCGGTCGAGGCGGCCCTGCGCGGCAAGCGCCTGAGCGCGCAGCACCGCCCAGTCCGGCACGTCATTGTCCCATTCGATCAGCGTCGGAAGCGGTCCGGCGCGGGCGATCACGCTGTCGAACAAGGCGAAGACATCCTCGACGACGGGCGACCCATGCGCGTCGATGCACAGCGGCGATCCTTGACCGTCCATGGTTTCGAAATGACCGGCAAGATGAATCTCGCCGACGAGGTCGAGAGGAAAAGCTTCGAGATAGGCGGTCGCGCTGGTTGCGTGGTTGCGAGCCGCAACGAAAACGTTGTTGACGTCTAAGAGCAGTCCGCTGCCGGTCGCGCGCGCGATCGCCGCCAGAAACTCGGTCTCCGGGATTGTGCTCTGTTTGAAGTGCACATAGGTCGCGGGGTTTTCGAGGAGCAGGCGCCGCCCGAGCGCGGTCTGTACTTCGTCGATATGGTCGATCACTGAATTCAAATTTCGCTCCGTATAGGGCAGCGGCAGGAGATCGTTGAAAAAAATTCCGGCGTGCGACGACCACGCCAGATGTTCCGAAAAGCATTCCGGCTGATAGCGGTCGCAAACGTGCTTCAGCCTAGCAAGGTGCGCGCGATCCAGCGGCTCCCTTGAACCGATATTGAGGCCGACGCCATGCACGGAAAGCGCGTAATTTTCCCGCAGAAATCCCAACTGCGCACGAGGGACGCCACCCGCGCCCATATAATTTTCGGCATGGACCTCGAAAAAGCCGAGCGGTTGCGGCGCCGCGGAAATGGCGGCAAAATGCTCGGGCTTAAAACTCGCGCCGGCGCTCAACGGAAGCTGCGAAACGCGCATGGATTTTTCTCCTTGACCCGCCTTCGAGCGGGTGTCTCGGTGGCGCGAAAAAGGGGCGCGCGGAAGCCGCGTGCCCCGGTTACGCATCAAGACTTGCCGGGCTTGAGGGAACCCATGCCGTTCGGGGTCTTCATCGTTTCGCACGTTCCCTTCGGGACATATTTCCAGATTGTGCCGTCGTAATCGACCTTCGATGTCCCGGCGCAGCTGGTTCCCGCTCCCGCCGCGCAATCATTTTGTCCCTTCAGCGCGACCCCATAGCACTTTTCCTTCCCTGGCTTCTCACCACCCATTTGCTGGGCTGAAGCAGGCCCCGCGAGAAGCGCGAACGCCGCGGCGAGCGTGGCGGCGGTGAGCTCGATTTTTGTGATCATGATTGGTTCCTTCATCCAAACAAGTCTGTTGCGTGGCACGGGAGAAAAGGTCCCGTTTCGTCCAGCCCGCGTAGGGCCGGGCGCGCCGACCCTACGCCTTCTTCTTCGCGATTTCGAGAGCCGCTGTCACATAATCACCAAGCCTACGTTGGATGATGAAAACGTGATACTGACACAGCTGCTCGAAATAAGGCACGCGCCTGGCGAGCCCTACTGCATATACTTCCCGATCATTGTTCGGTCAAAGTGCCGTGGCCGTTGGGTGTGCCGATGGTCTCGCACGTCCCTTTGGTGACGTATTTCCAGCTATTGCCCTGGTAGTCCACCTTCGACGTGCCGGCGCAGGTGGTGCCTGCCCCCGCCTTGCAATCATTATGCCCCTTCAATGCAACGCCATAGCATTTGTCCTTGTTCGGCTGCGGGGCGACAGGACCCGCCGAGGCGGACGAAGCAAGGAGAGTGAGTGCGGAGGCGAACGCGGCGGCGAGCGTGGCGGCGGTGATTTCGGTTTTGTTGATCATGGGTCGTTCCTTTTTCCAAACTAGAGCTGGTTATAGGTGCGGGGAGTCAGATGTCCTCCCTCCCCCGCTCGTAGCAACGGCGCGCCGTTTCTACACATTCTTCTACGCGGCGGCGAGCGCGGGCGTTACGCATCGCGGCGGATATTTTTTATGACAAAAGCGTGATAACGAAGCCATACGGAAGAGGTAACGAAAGGCCGGCTGCGGCCGAATTAAAGTGGTAGGATCGTTTTGCGCGGCGATGAACGCGAAAAGGAGTGGGCCCTGCTGATGCGTGCCGGCAATGCCGGTGACACGGATTCCTATCGGCGTCTCTTGGTGCAATTGACGCCGGTGCTTCGCGCGGTGGCGCGCCGGGGCCTTGCCAGTGCCGGAATGGCCGATACCGACGCCGAGGACGTTGTGCAGGAGACGCTGCTTGCCATTCATCTCAAGCGGCAAAGCTGGGACGAGGCTGCGCCGATTGGCCCGTGGCTGCGGGCCATCGCGCGCCATAAAATGATCGATACGCTGCGCCGGCGCGGCCGCCGGATCGACCTTCCTCTCGACGATTTTGCCGAAGTCTTGGCCGGCGGCGAGAGCGAACCGAACATGCTCGTAGGCGATGTCGATCGTCATCTCGAATGCTTGCCTGCCGGGCAGCGCAATGTCGTGCGGGCCGTTGCCGTCGATGGCGCGTCGACCGGCGAGGCGGCGGCACGTCTTTCGATGACCAATGGAGCCGTCCGGGTGGCCCTGCATCGCGGATTAGCGACGCTCGCCGCGAAATTCAATATGGAGGAGACGTGAAGACCGGCGATCTCATCCGTGCCCTTGCCGCCGACAGCGAGGTCCGCCCAATGCCGCTGGGCCGTGCCTTGGCGCTTGCCTTGATTCCGGGCGTCGCGATTGCGTTGGGCCTCCATTTGGCTATCCTCGGGCTCCGGCCGCACCTCTTGACCTTGCTCGGCGAACCGCGGCTTCCGTTCAAGCTCTGCCTCACCTTCTTGCTGGCGGCCCTTTCCTGCGCGCTGGTCGCGCGCATTGCGAGGCCCGGCGTGAGTATCCGCCGCATGACCTTTCTGCTAGCGATCGTGCCGGCCTTGCTGGCGGCCGCCATACTCGCGGAACTCCTCGCTGTTCCGGCAGCCGAATGGGGCCAAAGACTTGTGGGCACCAATGCGATCTTCTGCTTGAAGACCATCCCCTTTCTTGCCGCGGCCCCGCTCGTTGCCGCCTTGCTGGCCTTGCGTCAAGGCGCTCCGGAGCATCCCGCCCTTGCCGGAGCGGCGGCCGGCCTCTTCGCCGGGGCGATCGGCGCGCATTTGTACGCCACGCATTGCCCGGACGATTCTCCGCTTTTCGTGGCGGCTTGGTATACGTTGGCGATCACTTTTGTCGTTGGAACCGGCGCCTTGGCAGGTTCCCGCTGCCTGCGCTGGTGAACGGTAGTTTTGCTTCGATCTGCGGAGCAAGGCGCGGGGCTGGCCTTAAGGCTCGACGCAGGAAACACGTCATGCCGGCGTAGCGCACGCCAAATCTTTCCCAGTTTCTCAATCCCGGCGGGATTTGGCGCGCTTGCAAATTAACTCGCGTTCATCGCTCCCACCGACGAGCCGACGACAAAGTCGGCGCACGCCGCGGCGCGTCAGCTCACGCAACATGCCGGCCTGAACTCCCAAACTGCCTCCGCCGGCAAAGATAAACGCCGTTTTTGGGGGGCGAACCCGCTTCGCTGGCGCGCGTCAGGCGCGCCCTGCTCAAGGCTCTGCACATGGCTGTTCGTATCGTCTATTCCCATCGTTCAAATCCCACATATTGTGGTTAGAATCACGCTCGATCTGACTCCGCAACGGCGGCGGTCCGGTGATCAGCCTCGCGCCGCGCTGGAACGTAAAGTATGCCCACAGCCAGTTCAGCGTAATGGCGATCCGATTGCGAAAGCCGAGTAGAAAGAAAATGTGCACTGCACCCCACAGCCACCACGCCAGGTGCCCGCTCAATCGAAGGAAGCCAAAATCCGCGACCGCAATCTTCCGGCCGACTGTCGCGAGGTTTCCGTAATTGCGATAATGAAAGAGCGGCGCACTCGAAACTCCCTTGAGCCGCGCCCGAACGACGCGCGCCACATAGAGGCCTTGCTGCTTCGCCACTGACGCCACCCCGGGCAACGGCTTGCCGGTTGCATCGACGGCTGCAGCCGTGTCGCCAATGACGAAAATCTCTGGGTGCCCGGGTAGCTGCAAGTCTGACCCGACGCGCACACGGCCAGCGCGATCGGCCTCCGCTTGGAGCCACTTTGCTGCGGGTGACGCGGCGACCCCGGCTGCCCACAAAATCGTACGAGCTTCGATACGCTCACCCGCGACCACCACCCCGCAGGCATCGCATTGCGTGACGCGCTGGCCGACGCGGACTTCGACGCCAAGACGCTTCAGCGCTCGCTGAGCCGCCGCTGCGAGTTTCTCGGGAAACGTGGCAAGTAGCCGCGGTCCTGCCTCGATTAGGATTACACGGGCCTGGCGCGGATCGATGTGGCGGAAGTCGCTGGCGAGCGCCTTGCGCGCGAGCTCCGCGATTGCCCCCGCCAGCTCGACGCCTGTTGGTCCTCCGCCGACGATTACGAAATTCAATAGCCGTCGTCGCTCCGCTGGATGCCCAGTACTCTCGGCGAGTTCGAACGACAGCAGGATCTGCCGCCGAATGCCGGTCGCGTCCTCGATCTTCTTGAGGCCGAGCGCGACACTTTTCCACTCGTCGTGACCGAAATAGGCGTGGCGCGCTCCCGTCGCCACGATCAGGATGTCGTACGGGATCTCACTCGCGTCGGTCGATACAATGCGCGTCGCCGTATCGATGGCCATGACGCGTCCGAGGACAACGACGGCGTTTCGCTGCCGGCTCAGGATGCTGCGGATCGGCATGGCGATATCGGCGGGAGAGAGGCCGGCGGTGGCAACCTGATAAAGCAGAGGCTGGAATAAATGGTAATTCCGTCGATCGATGAGCGTGACGTGCACCGATGCCTTGGCGAGCGCCTTCGCCACGGAAAGCCCGCCGAAGCCAGCGCCGATAACGACAACATGAGGTTGTGACCCAACAGCGATGTCGCCAGGCTGGTCGAGCTGCTTTGGCGCTTGCAATAACGCGGACTTGCCGGCCAGGTGCTGATGGACGATAGTGTCCATGATCCAATCCTAGACTGCAATACGGAACAGAAAAATCGAGGAGTTCGCGAATCCAATGCCGCCCAGGTGCGTCTGGACGCTCGCGCGCCCTGGTTCCGGGCGCACGCGAGGTTATTCGGCTCCGAAGGGAACAGCGTTACAATGATCACGAGTTGCTACGATCACACTTTCGCGAAGGGCGGGTTTTGCCGCAGCTCTTTGCGCAAGATCTTGCCGACGTTCGACTTCGGCAATTCGTCACGGAACTCGATCAATTTCGGCACCTTGTAATTGGTGAGTTTGCGCCTGCAGAAATCGCGGACAGCGGCGGCGCCGAGGGCCGGATCGCCGCGCACGATAATAGCCTTGACCACTTCCCCCGAGGCCTCGTCCGGCACGCCGATCACCGCGCATTCCTTCACACCCGGAAGCCCGGCGAGCACCGCTTCCACCTCGTTGGGGTAGACCTTGAAGCCGGAAACGAGGATCATATCCTTGCGCCGATCGACGATGCTGAAATAGCCGTCGGCATCCATTTTCCCGATGTCGCCGGTAAACAGCCAGCCATTGCGCAAGACTTGCTTGGTTTCCTCGGGTTGCCGCCAGTAACCGCGCATGACCTGCGGCCCGCGCGCGATAATTTCGCCGGCCTCGCCGATCGCGACCTCGTTTTCCTGATCGTCGGCGCATTTCATCTCGGTCGAGGGAAGCGGCACGCCAATCGAGCCGGGCTTCTCCCGTCCGGCCGGATTGAGCGTCAGGACCGGTGAGGCTTCGGTAAGGCCGTATCCTTCGGCCACCTCGGTTCCAGTGACCTCCCGCCAGCGCAGGGCCACCGCCTCCTGCAAAGCCATCCCGCCGGCAATCGATACACGCAGGCTTTTCGGCGGATTCGCGCAAAACCATGGTTCGTTCAACAGACCATTGAACAAAGTGTTGACCCCCGCGATGAAGGTTATAGCCTGCGTCTCGAAGGCCTTGCGGAGATTGGTCAGCGGCCTTGGACTTGGAATCAAAATATTATGTGCGCCGCGAATGAAAAAGCCCAGCAAGTTCGCGGTGAAAGCGAAGATGTGATAGAGCGGGAGCGCGGTCAGAACGTGATCGCTTTCCCGCATGTCGTCGCCCCTAAAACCGACGAATTGCGCCACGTTCATGAGCAGATTGCGATGCGTCAGCATCGCCCCCTTGCTCACGCCCGTGGTGCCGCCCGTATATTGCAGGCATGCGACGGCGGAGGGTTCCATCTGACTCGTGTAGCCCTTGACATTGGCCCCCGCGCGAATGCTGCCCGCGCCCAACGCAAGCGCTTTCGAAAAGGCGGTATGGGGGAAACGCGGATTGGGCACCTGTTTCTTGACGTATTTCTGCACAAATCCAATGAGGCGCCGCGATGCCATTGGAAAAAGGCTTGCCGCCTCGGTCAGAATGACATGCGGGACCGGAACCTGTTCCATGGCTGCCGCAAGCTTATCCGCGAACATGTCGATCGCGACGACCGCGGACGGTTCCGCGTCCGCGAAAACATGCGCCATTTCATGCGCTGTATAGAGCGGATTGACATTGACGAGCACGCAGCCAGCCTTGAAAATGCCGAACGCGGCGACCGGATATGCGAGCCCGTTTGGAATTTGGATCGCGACCCTGTCTCCCGGCTCGAGGCGCAGCGTTTCGCGCAAATAGGCGGCGAAGGCGTCCGAATAGCGATCGACTTCCGCAAAGTTCAGGCTTGCCGCCATGCCGTTCGGCATGATGGTGGTAAACGCCCGGGCCGCCGGTCTGCGGGCCGCCAAGTCCGGCGCTATCTCGCCGAGCAAACCGTAGGGCGGCGTCTCGATCCGCGCCGGCACGCCGGGCGGGTAGGCGGCGAGCCACCGGAAGGGGACGTTAGCCGTCTCGCGGGCGATCGGCACTTCGTCGTCCATCAGCGTTTCCCAACTTTGTCTGGCGCCGTTATACAATGGGGTTTGAGCTTCCGCGAGAGGCTTGCCCGGCGCGCTTTGGTGATATAGTGGCGAATGCCCGCGCGGCGGGGCGGGGGATTTCCCTATATTGGCTTTCAAATGGAGCGATCCCCATTGACTGAAAGGAAGAAAATCAACTGGGTTCATGTTTCGACCCTCGTCGCGGTCGCCATTCTGGTAGGCACCGAAATGGTCGGCGCGTCCTGGGCGGCGGGATGGGCGCTCGGCGGCCTCCTGCAGCTCGATCCCCTCGTCAGCCGCGTCATCGAGGCAGGATTTGGTCTTTGCGGCTTTGCGCTCCTCTATTATTTCATGCGCACCGCGATTCGCCACGAACCCATCCGCTAAAAATCCCTCTGCTCCCTTCTCTCCGCCTAGCCGCGGGTAACGCCTGTGCCGCTTTGAAGATGGGCCACGCCATCCTTCCATTTGGCCGCCAGACCCGAAGGAAAGGCAAATGACAACAGCCTTTGACCGGAGATCGGTGGTGAAGGCCGCCGCCGCATTCGTGCTCACGGCAACGGTTGCGAAGAAAGGCTTCGCCGCCGGCGCGATGAAGCTCGGCCCGGCGGTGCCATTTTCCTTCGATACTCTCAAGGCCATGGCGCGGCGCATGGCGAGCGAGCCTTACGCCGGCCCGGCGCGGCCTTCGCCCGATATCGTCGCCAAGATCAATTATGAGGCCTGGGGAAAAATCAAGTTCGACCTGGACCACGCGCTTTTCGCCGACGGGCCGGGCCGGTTTCCGGTGAGCTTTTTTCACCTGGGAATGTTTTTTCAAAAAGCCGTCGAAATGCATGTCGTCGATGCAGGCAGCGCGCGGGAAATCGTCTACGATCAGAGCTATTTCGAGATGCCGAAGGATTCGACTGCCAAGAAACTTCCGCAAGGCGCGGGCTTCGCCGGTTTGCGCGTCCAGGAAGCGCGCGATGGCGCGCCCGACTGGCGCAAGAACGATTGGGTCGCCTTCCTCGGCGCCGATTATTTTCGCGCGATCGGCGAATTGCACCAGTACGGGCTTTCCGCGCGGGCCGTCGCGCTCGATGTGGCGGTCGCGGAGAGCAAGGAAGAATTTCCCGATTTCACGAAATTCTATATCGACCGGGCCGAAACCGCCGACTCATTGACGATCTACGCTTTGCTCGATGGCCCGTCGGTAGTGGGCGCTCACCGGTTTTTGCTATCGCGCGGCAAGGGCGTCACCATGGAGATCGACCAAACGCTTTTTTTGCGCGCGGACGTCGCCCGCTTCGGCCTCGCGCCATTGACCTCGATGTATTGGTTTTCGGAAACGAAAAAAGAGACAGGCATCGACTGGCGCCCCGAAGTTCATGATTCCGACGGTCTTGCGCTGTGGATGGGGACGGGCGAGAGGGCGTGGCGGCCCCTCAACAATCCGCCGCGCGTCGTCGCTTCTTCCTTCGCCGACGAAAATCCGCGCGGTTTTGGGCTGTTGCAGCGCGATCGCTGCTTCGATCATTATCAGGACGGCGTCCATTACGACCGGCGCCCCAGCGTTTGGGTCGAGCCCAAGGGCTCTTGGGGCAAGGGCGCGGTGCAGCTCGTCGAAATCCCGACCGACGATGAAATCCACGACAATATCGTCGCGATGTGGGTACCCGAGAAAGCCGCGGCCCCAGGGTCCGAGGTCAAGCTCGCCTATCGCCTCTATTGGGCGGCGGATGAACCCTTTCCCACGGACCTCGCGCGCTGCGTCGCGACACGCTTGGGCAACGGTGGCCAGCCGGGCCAGCCGCGGCCAATGGGAGTGCGGAAATTCATGGTCGAATTCAAGGGACCGCCGCTGCAGGCGCTGCCCTTCGGCGTGAAGCCGGAACCGGTGCTCTGGGCCTCGCGTGGAACCTTTTCCTATATCTTTACGGAAGCCGTGCCCGACGATGTACCGGGCCATTGGCGTGCCCAATTCGATCTTACGGTGACCGGCCCGGAACCGGTCGAGATGCGTTTATTTTTGCGCGCGGGCGAAAAAACTTTGAGCGAAACGTGGCTCTATCAGTATCATCCGTTTTGAGCGCGTCATGCGAGAGGTCCGCAATTTCCTTCAGTTCCGGCGCGGAGCGGAAAGAGGCTGTCGGAACCCGCAATACCGCCGTCTTCGCTTTCCTGTTGGCAAGATAGCTACCGTCCAACAAATTGCCGGCCGGTACAAATTCCTCTATCTCTTGAGCGAGCGGTATCGATTCGCTACGGCCCACCGGTTTGCAAGCTTCGCATGAAAGATTCTTTCGCGGCGCCTTGGTTATTTGGACTTTGCTTGTGCGGGCAGCTTCTTGCCGCGTTCGGGCAAGAGAAGGCGGTCAGCGTCTATGGGTGGGGCGACTATATCGATCCGAAGGTGATCGAGGACTTTACCAAGGAGACAGGGCTCAAGGTCGCCTACGACGCTTACGATTCAAACGAGGCTTTCGAGGCGCGGCTCCTGACCGGCAAGACCGGCTTCGATGTTGTGATTGTCTCAGGGTCAGTCCTGCAAAGGCAGATCGCGGCGGAGCTCTATCAAAAACTTGACAAAACCAAACTTCCAAACAGCAAGAACCTTTGGCCGGAGGTGATGGCGCGCCTTGGAGTCTATGATCCGGGCAACCAATATGCGGTCAACTATATGTGGTTTACGGCGGGCATAGCCTACAATGTCGAAAAGGCCAAGGAACTTCTGGGCGATGCGGCAGCCGATGCTTCGCTAAATTCTTGGGACATCCTCTTCAAGCCACGGAATTTGAAGAAATTCGCTGGGTGCGGCA
>Ga0207108_1096_pt1 | contig 16519 bp, 7 predicted proteins | sample Alteio_BWMinHeat_76_FD_153562 | JGI IMG/M metagenome (GOLD analysis project Ga0207108, IMG submission 153562) | Enriched cells from forest soil in Barre Woods Harvard Forest LTER site, Petersham, Massachusetts, United States -... | ecosystem: Environmental > Terrestrial > Soil > Temperate forest >...
GTCCTGCGAATCAAAGTTATGGCATTGCCGTGGCGCAATTAGCAGGTGTGCCGCGTGCGGTGATTCAGCGTGCGAAACAAAAATTACAACAATTGGAACAGCAAGCGTATCAGCAAAATATACCCGCTCCTAAGCAGAAAGATTTATTTGCTCAACTTGAGCAAGAACATCCCGTGATCACACAATTGAAGGAATTGAACCCAGATCAACTGACGGCAAAAGAAGCGTTGGATTTGTTGTATCAGTTGCAGGCGGAAACAAATGACAACAAGTAAATATTCGCAACTTATTGTTTAATATAAATATAAGTAGAAGCCCTGGATACTCGGCTAATCGTCTATAATATCGTCTATAATATATTTATTTAGATAGATAAATAAATATATTGCAGCCGAACGAGGAGGTTGAGATGAGTCGTTCAACCAGAAATGACGTTTCAGATGAGAGCGAACTTGTAAAGCAAAGAGAATCAACCACATTCGAATATGTAAAACAGCAAACATGGCTTGAACGTCATGTGGCATGGTTAAGAAATTCAGCAGGTAAAAAAGAATCGGGAGCAACGCGATTTTTTAAAAACGCTTTGGCGGGTGTAGAGGCCGCTGTTTTGGGTTTGTCGCTAGTGGGCATTCCTGCGTTGATGACGGGAGTGTCTACGTGGCAAAAGCAGAAAGCGGAAAATGATTTTTGGACTAATTTTAAAGAAAATAAGCCACGATCACCCTCTCGTTTTTCACATATTGATATTCCTTCACAGACACGCGCTTTTAATCACATCAATGATTATGCCATCGAAAGCGGCATCATTTGGTATCGTCGTCGTGTCCCTAAGGATGATGAGCCTAAGGATGAATGGAAACCTATTTATTTCGATGGAGGAAAAAATCGTAAGCCAGTGAGTATTGATGTGGATGGCGCGAATTTATTAGTCATTGATGATGCGGGTGATGTCCATTACAAAAAAATCTTAAGAGAATATCGTGTCAGTGAAATTGGTGAGAAAAAAGATCGACATCTTGCTGGTCATCAATCTGAGATAGAAAATCTTAATAAAGATGACTATGTGGCTGTTGATAAGAGTGACCTTAATAATTGGAAAGATAGATGGTTTTCTCTGCCTTTTGTTAATGTCATTGTTAATCTTTTTGCGGGCAAACGCTTGCATATCGATACGAAAGAAGCAAAATCAGTTGCCATAGCACACAGGGGGCGATACAACGATTACATCGAGGATGCGGAAGGTCAAAAGCATCTTGTCGGTGCGGGTGTGACTACTTTATATATTCTACAAAAAACCGGCAGAGAAATTCGCAAATATGATCCATGGTCACCTCTACATGCCGATGTTCGTATGTATTTTCCTGAGACAGCAACAAGTCAATTCACGGCAGAAAAGATTGCCACCAGTGCGTCGACCATTATGGCAGTGGGATATGACGTGGATACGAAAACGGGAAACAAGGTACTTAAAATAATTACTAAATTAGGTGATATCGATACGGAAGGATGGAACCCTGGGTTGAAATATGGTTACGAAAAAAATGTTAACGATAAGGATGTAAGAGTGCTTCCTATTGGCATGCAAGATGGGAAAGAATGGTCGGAGCATGCACTGCCAGAAGGAGTGGATGTGACAAGTACGTTTACTGTTAGACAAACAGGGCAGGGTAACAATGCACGCATGCTTGAAATTGAAGGTCGAAGAAAAAATGAAAAAGGACAGATGGAATGGGGAATTTTAGTTAAAAATATAACTGATCGAGAATGGAGATTTGTTCCTAATAAAGACCCTTCTCAAGCACCAGAAAATAAAATTCTACCAAAAAATGGTGTTGTGGAGCGTCAGGAAGAAAAAAATACCCTGGTTCATGATTATAAAGGAAAGTGTAGAAATCAAAATCAATCTTCTTATGATGTGGAGCTGAAATCGTTTGGCGAACATTCATATCATTCAACCATCACAATTAAAAATAATGGCAACACTTATGACTTGCCATTATATAAAAAACATGGATTAGCAAGTTTTCTAGGAAAGACATCGTTCAATTATGAAATTGCCATACCTAAACAATATCAAAATGATAAATTTATTCAGGATGTATTTTCAAAGAAAGCCACAGAGAATGGCAAACTTAAGGTATCGGTGCAGGAAAAAAATGGCAATGTTAAAATCAGTGGTGGTCATTTTAAGATAGGGGTGGAAAAATCGATGCCACAATTAAAGCAAAAGGATGTTGCAAGGAAAACAATGTAAACAATCCGCTGAATTTTGTCCCGCAGCAATACTGTAACCCACCAAATAGGCAATGAACCACTATAAATATTTTCTTGTTTGCTACTTGATGCATGGGCTAATATAGGTTCCCATGCTCATTGCAACAATAGTGCTTAAAATTATAACAACAAGGAACTCATTCATATGCTAGCATCATTTGATTTTTCTAAGAGCTCTCAATTTATTGATAAATTAAAAAAAATTAAACCGGAAGAACTTTCAGATGATCCATTGATTCGTTCGAAATTAGCTAAAATTAAATTACTCGCAACGATGCCTTTTTGTGCAGAGCAAGTCATTTTAATTTTGGTTGAAATGCTCAGCCTGAAACACGACTACAAAATGAATCGTATCCTAAATGTCTTAACTTTTGATGACCCAGCTAATATTTCTATATTAGTAAATTTGATATTGCCTTTATTAGAGCGTGAACAGGATCTTGATCTGCGTAGTAAGCTCGAATTAGCTATTAATAAATTTATTGTCAAAAAAGAAATCAACGAGAAAGAATTTTTTGATGAACTTAAAATTCTGTGCAATAAATTCATTTCCTGTGTTGATATTGATTTTGTCATGCAGACGGCTGCTCATACACACAGATTGAAAGAGACGACAGATAAAAATGCGATTCTTGTCTTAGGTAAGACAGGCTCAGGTAAATCATTTGTTATTAACTATCTCTGCTGTGAAGAAATGTTTAGCCGAACGAGTAAATTGTTTGGACATAAATTAACAATACATCATGACAAGCAACCACCGCATCTCAAACATATTAAGATTGGGCAAAATGTGACGTCAGAAACATCCAAGATGGGTGTAGTGGATATTTCTAAATGTACCTCTCCATGGATGCCTAAATTTAAGAACAATAAATATGTGATTTGCGATACACCAGGAGCCGGAGATAATCGTATATTATGGGGGCCTGAAATTAAACTGGCGAATACATTAGAAACCATTGTGCCCATGTATAAAGCAAATTCCGTTCGTTTCCTTGTGATCATCTCAGCAAAAGCAACGAGCGCAAGAGGTGAGGAGTTTAAGGAAACAATTAAATATGTTTCTAAAATGTTTGGCAGCGTTAATGATCTTGTATCGGCTGCTAATTCAATGGTATTTGCAATTAATGGTGAAGACGGCCATAAGAATTTAGATGAATTCAAACAACAATTAGATGATTTCTCTAAGGCGAGCTTTTCCCTGGGCTTAAACGAACAAGATGTTGAATTAATAAAAATATTACAAATCAAATTCAAATCAAGGGAAGTGTATTTCATTCAACCTGGAAAAGATGTATCGATTAAACCAGAAGAATTAATGAAAAGGCTACACGCATGTAAGCCTATACAGCCAACCATATTAACTCCATTTGCCGAGTCGAGTATCAAAGATTTATTGGAGCAAGAGTCAAGCTTATTAACACAATCGATAGATAAAATATTAGCATCGCTTGAAGAAAATATATCAAGTGAAGTGATGCAAATTCAAGTCCAACGCTTATCACAGAAATTAGCTAAATTAAGTTTCATGGATGCATACTATTCTATTAATCAATCAAATATATTGCCCTATTTTAAGAAATTAGCTGACTTAATGCAGCGACTGCAAGAGCAGTTACTTTCCATATTATGTCCTAAAACAGGCGGAATGGACGATACACATGTAAAAATGGCAATGGAAATATTAGAGCGATTACGTGAGCTTGATAAAATGGTGAGAGTGATGATCTTTGGTTTATTTTCCGATAACCGTGATCGTGTCGCCTCTTTAATTGCTGCTTTTAACGATACTATTAAACCTGATTTTAAAAACTTGAATGATAGTGAATGGTTTCAATGGATTGAAGACCACAGACCACAAAGCGCTGCTAACAATGCGGAAGATGAAATTAAAAAATTCAGAGTCACACTGGCGAATAGACTAAATGGATTACTGAATATTCAGCTTAATCAACTATACGTGCAACAAGTAGAGGGGTTGGTCGCTTTGCAAAATGTTAGGCCGCCAGTCAACCATGCAAAAATGGATAGATTGGACCGCAGCCATCAGGTGTTTCTTCAATATATAAATAATGATTTCAAAAAATTAGAACAGTATGTGTCTGCAGCTACAACAAAATTAAAAAATGACATCAGTCTATATGCCACTGATGATTCAGATCCATTCATTACATTACATCATGTTGTGCAAAACATTAGACTACAAGATGATCACCTAAACTATTTGTTTGCGAGTGAAAGTAAACGTCAACCCAGTTCGATTTCTCAATCTGGCCAGATCGCATTAGCGTCATCATCATCTTCTTCGTCTTCCTCTTCTTCTTCGTCCAATGCAAGTAGTTCAAATACACAAAATGTGATGACTTTTCTTTCTTCAAAAGATGTTTTAATCATTAGTTATTTTGATACAACAAAAAAACTGATTGAATGGTCATCGGAGTGTATTCGTCATCATGATTTCGTCGTGGCATTAAATGCAATAGAAATGATTGAAAAATTCGTAACCCTATTTGGTTTTAACCCCCCAAAAGAACTAGATACATTAAAAAACGATTTTAAGGATTCATTTACTGCCTTTTTTAGTAAAACAAAACAGTTGCTAACAGAGAATCAGCAACCAAACGCAGATGCGATTCAAACTCTGTTACTTAATCTGAGTATTATTGCAAACACAAGAAAACATCAGGCATTTGCAAGCTGTATTCAAACAAAAAGCTTGTACCCCTCAGGGTTAGAGTCGGACCTTGATTCATTGAACTATGAATTGTCGAATCGTTTTACCATGATAAGACAGAACATTAGTCATATTTGTAACCATAAATATACAGAACAATCATTTTCCTTGTTGGACACACACGTCCAACAATTATGGCATATATTATCACTTCCTTCAGATAATCATTCGCAACAAGCTGCTGCCTATGCCGACATTGTCACCAGTATCAGTGAATATTGTATGAAAGTAAGCGGCGAGCTAAGTGGACAATTGCAAATCGATACGACTGTTGACCAAGATCTCTATAAAACAATCCAAACCTATCTTGGACAGCTTGAATCACTTCCAATGGTGGCGGTCCTTAATTTGGGTCAAGCGGAAAAACATTTAAAAGAAGCGCTTAATCAGCGAGCTTTATATTTAATCGAAAAAGCGAATACGGTTGACTTGAGTTTGGTTTGTGGAGATAACATCACACGTCATGTAGATTTAATAACAGAGATACAACAAATTGGAACGGAATTCGTTAAAGATCTCCCGCAAGCAACACTTGAAAAAATGCAAAATGCACAAACACACTATTACTCTAGAATATCAGACACATTAAATTACATCGTCCAACAAAGCCAAAGAATTGATAAAAACACAGAAATGCCAGTACAGTTCTTTACTCAAAGCAATCACTACCTTCTTAGTTGTGAGAGTATAGGGATAACTGGAATTGAAATGGTCAGAAAAGAATTAGAAAATGCAGTTCAAGCTTATGTGACAACACAAAAAATAGCAATGGATGAGAGCTTGCTAGTATTAAAACCTACTGCGATGATTGCCGGTGATATTCCGGGGAAAATAATAGCAATCATGACGCAGTATGAGGAATTACAAAAAAATGCGCCTGAGTTATATAATGTTTGCAGCCATCCGATTCAAGTTTTGACGAACCAATTATATGATTTAGTTTTAGAATATCAAACCGTATTAACAGAAACATTACAAGCAGTCATGACGGGGAATTTTAGGAACCATCAAGAATTACTTAACCGTGTTGCTCAATTTCAAGTATTTGATAAATATATTAAGCAACATATCCATGATAGTGAAAGACCCATTACCTTTAAGAAGTTGCACAAGCGCTTTGAGAATGCTTTTAAGACAGAGCATTTTTCAAAGCTAAAAGAAGTCATGTTAGCCATCTTTAATGGCGATTATGCAACAGCGCAAAAATTAGCGACGGAAGATAAAGAATTAGCGCCAGGGACGGACATTCGCCTGGTTTTGATTGATCAGATTGGCACATATATCTCTGCATCGATTAGCACGATTGAGCGATGTATTGCGCAACTTAAATCAGCCACTATCAATTCTGCCAACATGAAAGAATTGATGCAAAGTTATGATCGCATCAAATCGGCACAAAGATTGGTGGATGCAGGCTTATTATCAGAAAAGCTTTTGTCTAAACGTGAGCAACTTTTATTAGCGACTCAATCTGCTTTAGACAAATGGTTAATGGATGTTATTGCAAAAGTGGATGATCACATCACACAGCTTAATTTCAAAGCAACCCATTCGCAGTTGAATGAGTTACGAGTGCTGCTTGAGTCAATGCAAGTTAAGCCAAATAATGCTGAACATCTTTTGAGTCAAGTAACAGGCCGCTTTAATGCTAAGCTTAAGCAATGTTTTGAACAGTATAAACAACCTTTAATTAATTGGAATAAAAATACTTATCCCTTGGCAAATATTGCAACCGCGTTTTCTGCTGTAAGGGATTTACCTTATGAGAATGACACTTATGGTAAATATTGGGTCGATATTTCCACCTATGTTTGGCAAATTTTAAATGAACGCTGTGCTGAAATTGAAATGCAATTTTCCAAGAATGAAATAGATGTAGAAGAGGCAGTCAGTGCACTAGAAGGAATCGCGGCGATTGTCAAAGACATTCCCACTGAGCAAACTGATTTACAAATTAAAGTAAAAGAGAGATATCAAAAATCAGTTGCACAAATTCAAAAAGACATTCTAGAGAATAAAAAAGACGAAATTAGGCATAAGAATATTCAATCTCTTCTGCAAGCCAGTAACAAATTTGCAAACACAATGGGCAAATTTGATTTAGCGACGAGTTATGGCTATCTCTCTAAGGAAGCAACCGCTCTCAAATCATTTATTTTTCCGCCACTTGAAAAAGGTGTCGTTCCACTTAAAGAATTGGTTCATTTTGCTAATCTTTATAGCATATTTTCTGATAAATTTGATTTGTTGCGAAGCGATCATGAGTCTTATGCTATTAAACTAAATGAATTAGTGAAAAGTGCGCTGGATAATGTCAAGAAAGGTAGCTCGATTTATGGTAGTGGGACTGATCAAACCGCAGCGCTTAATCAAATTCATTTTGCTTTATCGCAATTAATAGACGTGCAAATTTTAGCAACTGAAACGCAGAAGATGGCAACATTGGTAGATGTAAATCTACCTCATCAAGTAGTCGCACTTTTGTTAGAAGTCAAAAAATTATTATTAGCTAACAATGAAAAATTTAAGACAGCGCTTGCTGCGAAGCATATAGCTGACTTAGATCAGACTTTGGTGGTAGCACATGCCTTTCAAGAGATCACCTTAGATATCGAGCGCTATATTAATGCTTGCTCTATCACACCCTTACCAGAAGAATTCCAAACTTTAAAACAACTGAATAATGATTTTAGTTATGTTGGCCTACGTAATTTGGTGATTGCTGAGCTCAAATCCATTCGATCTGAATTAGAAGCACTCAATCCTTTGACATTAAAAGCAGAAGGAAGCGGCTTAAGAAAAACATTTTACGCTAATCTCAGACGTGAGATTGAATTTATGCAAAAAATGCCAGCGTTGGCACAGCATATAGATAATCGCTTCTTAGAACAGAAAGCTGTTGCGAAGGATTATGGATTAGAACAATGCCTTAAAGCTTTGTCCTCATTCTTAGAAAAATTATTTCGCTTGGCGCATCATCAATTAAAAATTGTCACGACACCGAGTGTGACCAATGACTGGGTTGAGTTTAATCGTTATTTTCAAGAAATACGTATTTTTGTGGAAGAATGTAGCAGCGTAGCCTGTTTAAGCCGCTTGAAAATAGCTAAAAAAGAATTATTAACCGAGGAGGGGTGCGAACCACTTTCATCAGCTAGTTCAGAACTTCCTACCACAACGACAGCGCATATTGAAGCGTCTCTTCTCGCCCAATATTTAAATGAAATGTTTATTGTCTATCTTCGTCACATTCTAAATACCTTTAAAGAAACTTTCAAATCGGCCACTTCCGATGAAACCGATCAACAGTTAGTGGCCTTACTCGCCGGATTACAAAAAATGGCTGAAGACATGCCGGTGATGGCTAATGACATTAAGAATGAATTGAAGAATTTTTTAAAAGACATTCAAGGAATGCGTTCTAAAAGCTACATGTCATTTTTGGCTGTACAGTTACGCAATGAAGAGAAAGGCTTTGGTGCCAAAATGGTGGCTGAACAAACGGTTTTTGCAGGTATGATGACAGCTGAACGCAATGCATTGACAAAGCAACAAGGTATTGATTATGTCCTTGCACGAATGGAAGTACAGGACAAAAAAACGGGTAAGATTAGAAAACTTACCGATACCGAGCATGAGCAATTGCGCAAACAATATGTTCAGTTTGATGAGGCTTATAAGAATTTAATCAACACATACATTTCAGCACAGAAAAATTTTTCTAAGTTTAGCCAAGTTCATTTAGAGACACTGCAACAAGAACTTTTTGCTTTAATCGAGAAAAATAAACCAGATAGAGATGCAAAAGGACATATCATCTGGAATGAAAAAATAGCCATGCTCATTCCGCAAGCATATGCCTATTTATTCACCATCTGGACATTGAAAGAATCACCTGCATTTTTTGATTCAACGAATACAGATTCGAATATCGATTTTCTTAAGACGCCACACCCGGCGCAAATGATCGCAATCTTTCAAATGTTAAATACGATAGAAGCTAAGGTGGATGGCTTGCCAAATGTGTTGGATGAACTCTTAACAGGCCAAGGCAAATCTGTTGTGCTTGCTTCCACTGCTTCATTATTAGCATTACTTGGTTTTGCAGTCGATGTGGGTTGTTACAGTGAGTATTTGTCGGGACGTGATGAAAATGCGTTTAAATGGCTGATTGATTTCTTGGGTGTGGGCCAATTTATCCGCTATGGAACGTTCAATCATCTTTCTGAAGATATGTTAAACCGTGAGGGTGATTTGCGTGATTTATTAAGCAACGCACTATTTGGTACAACGCTTCCCATTACACCTAAAGCACGTCACGGAAGACAGACGATTGCATTAGTGGATGAAGTAGATTCTCTTGTTACCGCCTTTTTTGGTCATATGTATCAACCTTATTTTTTATTGACAGGGGACCATGTCAATGCACTCTTAAATGCTATTTGGGTAAGACATGAAAACGGTACCATGAATACGTTTAAAGACTTACAAAATCTGCCTGAATACACTGCTTGCTTGAAACACTACGCAGGCCGTGAATATATTATCAAACAAGCGGCCAGAGAAATGTTTGCAGACCTTAAAAAATACAAACGTGAACAAGGCCATGATTTTCATGTGAATAGTAAAGGCGAGCTCTACTATAAGCATTTTGATGGCACGACGATGTCTAAGAGTATGGGCTATCGCACTTACTGGGCATGTAGAGATAAAGCAAATAATGTCAGTAAAACCTGCAGGGAGAAAAACGAAGGTATCAAGATCACTTGCGGTGCCTATTCATACGTGGATTTAATGCGTAATGAAGCCACTTATCGCGCTATGCTCGGTGTTACAGGGACCTATCGCGAACTCACACAAGCTGAAAAACATGTCGTGGAACATGTCTTTGGCATAAAAGGTGCGAGCTTTATTCCCTCTGCCTATGGTGAAAATAAATTGCAATTTAATCCTGGTAATCAATTCTTTGTTGTTGATGATGATGAATATAATCAACGCTTGGCGGAACGAATTACTTATAACAGTTTAGGTTGGGGAAGTGGTAAATCCATACGGCCCGTTTTGGTTTTCTTTGAGACGGAGGAAGAGTTAGAAGCATTTTATAACTCTGACGCATTTAAACCTTATAGATCGCTAAACGTGAATAAAATGACATCAGAAACCATTACAACAACGGCAGAGCGAGATACATTGATTAGTCAGGCGACACGCGCAAATACAATTACCTTAGCTCTTAAAGAGTATGGCCGCGGTAGTGATTTTATCTTGACAGATCCTACAGTGATTAGGAGCGGCGGTATGGCAGTGATTGATGGTTTTATACCAGAAACGGAAGCAGAACAACGACAGCATCAGGGCAGGGCAGCACGACAAGGCCAAGATGGTTCGTTTGATATGGTCATTAAGAAATCTGAATTGATTAATAAATTTGGTCTCGATGCAAAACGAATCGAAGAAGTTCGTCATGCGGGGAAATTATATGAGGTTGTTTCAGATGCGCGTAATAAAAAATTCTCTGATGGTTATCAAAAATTAGTCGATGAATCGCCTGAGTTACTGGAAAAAGTGCATAAACCTGCGGTGAAATTGCTTGACTTGTTACATGGTAGTACGACTACTTCCACTAGTACGACCAGTTCCACGAGTTTTACTAGCACTACTAGTTCTACAGATATAACAAAAGAAATTATCGATGCCCATATGCAAACATTACCAGGAGGGAAGGATAAAGTTGAAGTGGAATTGCGCGAAGCAAAAGTATTTATCGTATTTGATAGTACAGGATCAATGGGCTGCTTGATTGATGCTCTTAAAGCGACACTGGCGAATGTCGTTGAATGTCTAGGCGAAGTGTTAAAAAAAGAAGTAAATGCGACTTTCCAATTGCAATTAGCACATTATGAAGATTACTGCAGTGGACCAGATAAAGCTTTACGTTACACAGACGATTGGTATTGTGATCCAGGTAAATTAAAACAATTCATTAGTAATGTGAACGCAAATGGTGGTGGTGGCAATAGTTCTGAATGTGTTGAACTGGGTTTGTATCATGCGAATCAACTGGTTAAAGAGGGTTTAAATCATGTGATACTGATTGGCGATGAGCCGCCAAGCCCAGAAGGTGAAATACTAAGTTTCCGCCAAAGACATGCACCAGGTAATTTAAAAGGCGCTTTTTATGAGGCACGTCATTATCTTAAAGAAGCTGAAGAATTAGCTAAAAACAAAATCCCCGTTTCAACCTTTTTTGTACGAACAGGGACGTTCAATAGCCTGAAAGATGGAGCAACAGGTCAATACTTAACTGAAAAAGCTTTCAAAGAAATTGCTGATATTACAGGTGGTGAAGCGGGTGAATTGCATTTAGAGAAAAGAGAAACGGCAATAAGTGAAGTGACTAGCTTGTTTGCTAAAAAAATCATTGGTACGGTGGTTCAAGATGATGATACTCAACTGGCAGATGAATTGTATGAGAAATTTAAAAGCCGCATGCAACAATATTCACGTAATTGAGGACACACATGTCAACCCACTTTAATTTAAGTAGTGAGGCGCAATTTATTGAAGGCAACAAGCATTTCGCGAGCGGTGATTATGTAAAAGCCATTCAGTATTATCAACGTGCGATTCACATTGATTCGACTTTTTATAATGCTTATCTCAATGTTGGAAATGCTTATTATCGCCTAAAAGATAATGAGGCAGCACTCAATTACTTCAGTCAAGGAATTAACATAGATAAAAGAGGCAAAATGGCATTTTATAATCGCGCTTTGACCTATGCGCGCTTGGGAAAATATGATCTAGCCATTAAAGATTATACAAGCGTGCTTGATCTCGATGCGAATGCGGCTGAAGCGTATATCAATCGTGGTTCAATTTTTATGAAACAGGGACAGGTAGACTTGGCCATAGCTGATTTTACCCACGCTATTGAGTTAACAGATGCCTGGCAAGCGTACTATAACCGTGCGCTTGCCTTTGAAAAATTAGATCAGACAGATAAAGCAGAAAGAGATTTCATTACCGCTTTGCGGTTGCAGACGCAAGCGGGATAATTGCTTTCAATAGCTTTGATTGACAGTGACTTTTGATAAATCAGAAACTGTGAGATCTGATTTAGTATTCTGTTTTTTAGTTGGCGGTTGATCAGGATTTTCAAGGAAACGTTTTTTCGAATTAAATAAGAGAGACTGATTAGCAATGGTATTATGCTGACAGCGTATAGAACCTTCATTCTCTCTCAGTATTTCTAAAGAATTAGGGTTAGAAAGATAGTAAAATTGGCTCACGCCACATTCTTGTAACTCTTTCTCAATATATTTTTGATACCAACTTGGATTATCAGAACATAGGGTATAGAAAATGGCCCCTTCTTTGGTGACCCCCACTAAGCTATTTAGCCCGCATGCAATAATCCCTTTCATAATCTCATTACAGTCGCTAACAAATCCGCAAATTTCTTTGACAATAAAATCTCGTTTTTCTAATTTTCTTTTCGTATTTTTAAAAAAATCCCGTGATTGCTCCGCAAATTTTTGTGTAACCTTATAGATATCATCATAATAAATATCATCATATTCGGCAAATTGATCTTTACATTCATCTAACAATTGCAAGGTCTTGTCAAATGAGTGTAATAAAACGACTCCGTTCGGCAAAAATGCCATTTCTACATCGATATGCCACATAATTGAATTAGGGATAATAACTAAATCTGTCTCTTTATCCAATTGAGATTTTAAAATCTTTTTGTTTAATGCTCTTTGTCCAACTAAAAAATTGCTGTCAGAAATAGAAAAGTTAGATGGAAAATAGTATTTAAATGATGATCTTGAACCTGTTTTGGTATTATTATCTATCAATGAATTCAAGAATTCCGGAGTATGAATAATATTTATTTCAGATGTTATAGCCATCTCACCCGCAATAGCAAAGCTTTTGCCAACAGCATTAACGCAGTGAAAAATATTTCCGCCAGCTGAGATGATGTTCGTCGGTTTATATTTAAAAAATTTATCATTCAATTTAACAAAGTGTTCACTATTCCATAAAATGGATGGAGCAATGTTTGAATTATACTTTATGATGGATTTATCAGGATGATTTTTTATCCAAAACACATCATTATTTATCACATAAGCTTCTTGAGATGTTTTGCAAGTGATAAAATCTCTTGCCCATGTCGTTTTTCCATCTACTTTTCCAGTTGTTTTATCAACAACATTTAATTTTACTTCTTTTGCTGAAATTCCAAATTTATTTTCTAACTCGATAAAATCATCTTTAAAGTAAGAATCTACGGAATAAAGCAGCGTATTTCTGCCAGGCAAAATAAAATCAGATTGCGGAGGTAGGGAAGTAACATTGAGAATTTTTTTAATTTCTAAAGTAGAACTAAACACAATAGCCTCGTTTTAGTAATTGTGATTTTATACACAGATAATACATAACTAGCATTAAAGTTGTCTTAAGTAAGATAGCTTTTCGAATTGCGTCACTAATTATGTTACCGAGAAGCCTGTGGAAAAATAGCTGAAAAATAGTCGTTGCGTCAAAATAGATGTTACCGAAAGGAGGCGGTAACTATGGGGCATTTAGACATGAGTGCTTATCTAAGGCAACTAAAAATGCGCTATTTCCAAACGGATCGAAAGGGTAAGTCGCAGATTTTAAATGAGTTCTGCTCTACAAGCGGCCTCCATCGCAAACATGTGATCCGCCTTCTCAATGGTATACCCATTAGCCAGAAAGAACTGCCTACACCCAGGGTTAAAAAATACGATCCTAGCGAGGTATTACAACCCTTGAAGGAGATATGGCTCGCTACGGATCAGATGTGTGGGAAACGCTTAAAAGCTGCTATTCCTTTGTGGCTGCCCTTTTACCTGAAGGTGCATAGTCTAGACGATTCAACTCAGCATAAATTATTAACGATGAGTGATCGAACGATTGACCGTCTTTTGCGTCCACTGCGAAGCCGCTATCCGAAAGGGATAGGCGGCACTAAACCTGGAAGTTTTATTAGAAAGCAAATACCCATTAAAACCAATCAATGGGATGAGAAAATACCAGGCTTTGTTGAAGCGGATACAGTTGCCCACTGTGGAACAAGTTTGGCGGGTAGTTTTATATGGAGCATCACTTTGACTGATATTTATTCTGGTTGGACTGAAAATGCAGCCGTCTGGAATAAAGGTGCGCATGGTGTTGTAACGGAGATAAAGAATATTGAAGCTCGTTTACCTTTCTCTATTTTAGGATTTGATTCTGATAACGGAAGTGAATTTTTAAATCATCATTTACTAAACTATTTACAGCAGCGCCGCGGCCCTATTCAATTCACGAGGTCACGGCCTTATCATAAAGGTGACAACGCGCATGTAGAGCAAAAAAACTGGACTCACGTTCGTCAATTATTTGGCTATTATCGCCTTGAAAATCCTCAATTAGTAACGCTTATGAATGATATATACCAAAATGAATTTAATTTATTACATAATTTTTTTTATCCTGCCATGAAGCTCCAAGACAAAATTCGCATTCAATCTAAAATTAAGAAATCCTATGATCAACCTCAAACGCCATACGAACGTTTAATGGCCTCAGCGCACATTAGTGATTTACAGAAGGCTAAATTAAAACAGACATTTGAATCATTAAACCCGTTTGAACTTAAGAAAAAAATTGAATTAAAACTCAAGAGAATTTTCCAGGAAGTTGATCTACAATTAAGAAAGAAGACCATTAACTTTTAAGCTTTCTTCGGTAACATCATATTGGCGCAACGAAGAATGCTCAGCGTAGTGGCCTTCGGTAACATTTTCTGATGGCGCAATAGGTTTTGAGGTCAGGTCAGGATTCGGTATTGCTGATTCGCCGATAACACTCTTAAGCTTATCTTAAAAAACAAATGATAAGATCTGAAAAATAAAATATAGAGTACATTCGTATGGCTTTGTCAAATAAGGTTTTTGTGTCAGAAAAAGTAAATTTTTAAGATTTTTTAAAGACCCAGGTGAAATGAATGCTAAACAATATGCCCAACTAAATGAAGATGATCATGCACGATTACAATCCGAACAAGAGCAGACCAGAATCAAAGTCGAATCGATGTTGAAATATGCCTTCACACCCAGGACAAAAGGTCATCGTTGCGGGATATTATAAAGCGATTTTCAACGGAAATAATGCAAACAGACTATTGCGGCTGCCCTAACAACTTCACAAACTGTTCTAATTGCGCCACCTCATCCACGTTTAACTCCACAAACTTCCCGCGGCGCAGGCCCGATGGCAAATAAACATTGCCATAGCGAATACGGATCAAGCGGCTCACGGTAAGGCCCAGCGCTTCCCATAAGCGGCGAACCAATCGATTGCGGCCTTCTTTGACAGTGACGTGGTACCAGTGGTTAGAACCATTGCCACCCGCATCAATCAAATGATCAACACGAGCTAAGCCATCTTCAAGCTGTACTCCTTTTTGTAATTTATTCACCATTTCCGGTGTCACTTCACCGCGTATCCGCACAGCGTATTCGCGTTCTATGTTTGAACTCGGATGCATCAGTAAATTAGCTAATTCACCATCGTTGGTGATGAGCAAAAGTCCTGAAGTATTAAAATCAAGCCGCCCAACACAAATCCAACGGCTGTTACGAATAAGCGGTAAGCGCTCAAAAATAGTGGGACGGCCTTCAGGATCATGACGCGTGCACATTTCTCCTTCGGGCTTGTGATAAATCAATACACGTGTTTTTTGATTTTTACTTTTGATGAGTTTGACTTCACGTCCATCGACAAGGACTTTGTCGTGATAAGTCATACGATCACCGATGGAGGCAGTCCGCCCATTCACAGTGATGCGGCCTTCTTGAATCCAGCCTTCTATTTGGCGACGTGATCCTAAGCCTGCATTGGCTAACATTTTTTGGATTTTTTCTGACATAACTCTAGCCTGCTACAACTTCTTCCGAATTATCTTCATCTTTTTCATTTGCGGCATCATTGAGAATAATGATATTGCTTTCTGCAATGAGGGTGACTTCATTTTCACCTGGAATGACTTCACTGTTTTCAGGTCCGATTTGACTATTTTCTAAAGCTAATTGTACTTGTAACCGGGCATCTTGTGCTTCCATATTTTTAAATTCTGCAAGCGTTGGCATATCAGTCAGTGATTTTAAATTGAAATAATCAAGAAAGGTTTTTGTTGTGCCATAAATCGCAGGTTTTCCCGGTACTTCGCGATAACCAATGATGCGGACCCATTCACGTTCTTGCAAGGTTTTCATGATATTGCTGCTCACCGTGACACCGCGGATTTCTTCAATTTCGGCGCGGGTGATAGGTTGTTTATAGGCAATAATGGCAAGCGTTTCTAAAAAAGCACGGGAATATCGCGGCGCTCGTTCTTCCCATAGTTTAGAAAGCCAAGGGCTTAATTCAGCTTTGGCTTGGAGACGAAAACCGCTTGCGACTTCTTGTAATTCCACACCGCTATTTGAT
>Ga0207108_1097_pt1 | contig 16506 bp, 12 predicted proteins | sample Alteio_BWMinHeat_76_FD_153562 | JGI IMG/M metagenome (GOLD analysis project Ga0207108, IMG submission 153562) | Enriched cells from forest soil in Barre Woods Harvard Forest LTER site, Petersham, Massachusetts, United States -... | ecosystem: Environmental > Terrestrial > Soil > Temperate forest >...
GGCTCCTTCTGATCGTGAGCGAGTGGATTGGGCTGTCGATTCGATTCAAAAAGATTTCAAAGAAACAAAAAATAAAGAGCTAATGCTCGTAGATATGAGTTTTCGCCTTAAAGAGCTGTCAAAGTTAATGGAGAGCTATGAAGTTCCTACCTCTTCAAAAATAAAAGGCTTGGAAATTTTCGAACAAACTCTTCAGCAAAAATTTAGCGTCCTGAATAACAATGAATTGCGTGATTTTCGGATCACGGCGCTTTCGGGAATTGCTGCCATCGCTAAAGGGATCACGACTGCTGATTCCTTCGACTTTCGAGCGCGCGTACGAAAGGATTTAGCCAAGGCACTCGGTGAGCCTGGGTACCACAGCGACGGGATCGATGATCAAGGACGTGTTCTACTTCAAACAGAGGCTCTCAACGGACTCCTTCCTCTTGTCGAGAAGGGACAATTCAATATCATGCAAATGGATAAGCTCATTGCGATTGCAAAAGGGCTTTCCTCTTCGACCAAAAGCATGGGTGGAATCTCAGTCGCTCAAATCTTGCAAACTCTGCAGCAGTCAAAAGCTCGCCTTCAAAAAGAAGCAAAAGCAAATCGAGGCGATCGCAATGGGCAGATCCATAAACTGGATGATGCACGTAAAAAAAGATATGCAGATGTCGAACTACGATTCAGTCCCGTCGTTCTTCAGGCAACCACGATCGAAAAGGTCAAGGACGGCACCGGAAATGAGGCAGAAAAAATGGATCCTGCCGATGCGCTCGTGAGCCCGTTTTTTCATGGAGACGATTTTACCACGAACGGAGAAGCCATTTTTCAAACAAAGACCAACCCCCGCACCGGTCTCATTGTCTCGGCGTATCCTTTGATAGCTCAAGTGCCGGCCCTGTTGATCGAAACCAAAACGCATTACTATATTTCTTACATCCTTTATCACGCCTATGACACGAAATCGGATCCTCCGCATTCACAAGACGGGGAGGAATTATGGGAAGTCATTCGCAAAGTTCCGGGCGGTGCCATACTGGGCGTTCTCGAGTACTTTGTGACGAATGCGCATGGCTATCCTGAGATTTATTCGCCGGTTCATGCATTTCAAGAGTGGTTGAGGTGGAATTTTCTGAAGCGCCTTCCGACCAAGAAGCAAGCCGTTATGGGAAATCTGTTTGTGAAAGATCGCTTCGCACTGGCTCATCATTCAGGGGATCCTGAATTTATCAAAGGCCAAAATGGTGAAATGCATCCCATTCTTTTTAGCTGTGCAGGCTCTCACTCCACTTATAAAGGAAATCCTGCGAAGTTTATTTATGAAGGCTGTGGAGATGGCTGTTTGTACAAAGGTAGCTCTCCTCAGAATGAAAATGAAACGCTTTGCTATCCTCTTCCTCAAAAAAATCTCCGTCTGTTCAAATATTCCATTTTCAATATGGATGAGTATCTGATCTCGCTCTATCTTCGCGATGCGGAACTTCCAGCGGGGGCCTTAGATGATCTCAAACGTCTTCGAGACAAAGAATTTTACGGCAACCAACGAAATTTTAGCGCTTCAGTTCTTGACGGACATATCAAGCTCGACCCACGTATCCCGCGCTCTTTTGTTAAGGGCACGAATGACGGAAAACCCGAAGCTGATCTGCCGACCGAATGGTCGATGCAAACCGACTATACTTTTTCGGTTTCTTTTCTTCGCGACGCCTATCTGGATGATTCATTAGAACGAGAAATTTCCGACGTTGCGGACTTCGATCCCTATATCCTCTACGACGATCTCTGAACAAAGATTTTCTCGAATGTGAAGAATCTGAAGTAGCAACCGCGGGTCGAGGCATTTAGAAAACCACACCTCGATTAGTAATTTTATTTCCTATAGCCTTTAATTCGCTTCATCAGCGGCTTGAGGCCTTTCACCCAATACATATGATGCGCCGATGTGGGCAGCTGTGCGAATGCGGCCCTGCAGAAATCAAGATGGGATTGCGGATTCACCTGGACCAAATTTGTGGTGACGTGAATCCCATAAATAATTCCCCCCAGAGCGCCCCAAACATTGATGAGCTCTTGAAGTGGTCTAGGAAGCGAAGATGATAGCTCGGAGAAAACACGAGCATGAAGAGAAGAGGTCAGAAGAAGGGTGGCGATCATACGAATACCCCAAACTCGCATGGATGCACGATTCGCCAAAGAGATACTCTGCCCAGACGGGGGTTCGGCCACGAGCTTAAAAGTTGCTGGTTCAGGAAGCGGATCAATCTGGCCCCAGAAAGGAGTGAGCGCTTGTGCTCTTTCTTGAACGTCGATCTTGAGTGCGCGCTCTAAGAAATCAAAGATATGGAGTAAATCTTGCCTTGCATCTTCACGGCCAGATCCAAGCTTTGCTAGGATCTCTCGTTTGCGCGCTGCTAATGAGGACTTCACGAAGGTATCGTAGCCTTTCCTGGCTTGTTCGTAGCCTGCAAGTTGCCGACGCAATTTCCAAATGTCGTCGACATTTGCTGCACTCTGCAAAAGCGCCAACGGATAATTCTCGAAAATCAATTTATAAATCGTGTTTGCAAATTGAAACGCGTCGCTCAGATTTTCGTCTTCGTATCCATAAGCCACGGCGCTGTATTCAATGGGAGCAAGATAACCTTCCCAGGCTTGCTCTGGAGGCGGTTCGCCGTAAGGCCGAATTCCATCGAGATCTCCGAACTTAAATGTATCGGTGGTAACCTGAAGAATATTCCTGGGGTTGAGGTCGTGGTGATTGATTTTATATTTTCTGAGTTGCTGAAGTGCACCGACTCCTTCATCCAATAATCTTCGAACTCGAACAATTTTTTTAACTAAGGCATCTGTCGATGTAGTGCCGAGAAAAGAATACTGGATCTGCTGACGAGCTTCTAAATTACTAGAGGCGATCTCAAATCTAACGACCGTGACGGGTTGTCGCTCGCCCTTTGCGTTCAACCATAAATCTTGTGGAGCGAAGACTCGGATCAGTCCAGATAGCTCCCCTTGGTTCTGAAGATCTGCAATATCGCGATAAATCTGAGCTACACGCGGATCAAGCTCTCCTTTACTGAAGAACTTCACAGCGTAAATTCGCTTCGACTGAGGATCTTTAACTTTCCAAACTTCACCGAATGAACCCTGACCCAATTTTTCTATGATCTCAAATTTTTGATCTCCATCGGCTTGATAGACTTCTCCAACCTCAACCGCAAAAACGGTCTGTATCAGCCAAAAAGCCGCAGGGAGGATCCACCACAATTTGAAGCCACGAAGCCGCACGTTCATCTTCGGTGCAATTTGCATGCCGAAATATGCAGAAAGTCAAGGATGCCGCGTATAAAGAGGGGCTTTTTTCCGACTAAAACTGGCATAAATCTTGCTTTCTAAGAGGCGGTTAATCGGAGGAGGTTCTAAGTCTTGCGCTCTCGTTATGCGGCTTCAGCCGCTTTCTTACTCGCTTGTTTTGGTCCAAGTTACGGCTTGTTAGCTAAGCATTCGGCGTCTTTGATCGAACCGAGCGCCAAGAGATCAATCGAACAAAGGCCCGCGAAGAATTTGCTCGAGCCCGATGAAGATCTAGATACCGCAAGAGGATTCTGGCTTTATCAGGAATCGGTCAGTCGACTTATTGATGTCAGAAACGGAAAAATCTTTGTACCGCCTCTTAACCAAGTTCGCTTTGTCGTATTTAATTTTCGTGCGGGGGCGAGATATAAAAGCCAACCTATCATTTATTTTCAAGACAATCAGGTCAAGCTCCTTTTTTATTCCTTGGATCGACGCCAAACCGAGGAGGGAGCGGGATATGAATTTCGTTTCACTCAATTCACTTCCAGAAATTTGATCCTGCGGTTGCAGTCTTTTTATCCTAGTCGAGGGGCGCGCTCCGTCGAGATCCACGACTTGCAATTTCGGAATCGAGAAAATATGGCAAGACTTCAAAGAGTCATCGAAAAGGTCATGCAAAAGAAAGCCACAGAATTCCAGGTTCTCGAGGAAGGTGACGAATACCTTTCTCCACTTATCATTCCAGGTTTTATGAATGATCGTCCCTCGGGTCTGCATTACCCTCCCTTGGATGAGCCAGGACTCCATTGGAGAAACCTAAGAAAGCTCCCTGTGATCCGAAGTCTGAACTGGAATGCCGCGAAAATTCCTTGTCGGGCCTTTGTCTCGGCCGTTTCTGAAGCCTCTCGGATTGCCCGAACGACACACAGTCGCATTCGCTCTTTGTTAAGCCCTTTGAACGTGGCCAAACCGAATTGACTAGGTCCACAGAAACCATCAATTTTCTCTGATGAAATCGATTCCGAGTTGGCGCCCGCTCACGTTCGCTGCATTGTTCCTCTTTTTATTGGCAGGGAGCCCGCTCTTGGGCGCTATTCCACGGATCGAACTTGAGAAGGTTGCCTCTGGGTTTAAAGCTCCTGTCTATGTAGCGGATGCTCGTGATGGCTCCCAAAGACTCTTCGTTGTTGAGCAAGCTGGCGTTGTCCGAACTTTTCATCCTCAAGCCGGCACACAAAATAAAAGTTTTCCTATTTTTTTAGATATTCGAGATCGTGTGGATTGGGGCGGCGAAAAAGGATTACTCGGCTTGGCATTTCACCCTGACTTTCGACATAACCGTCGTTTCTTTGTCAATTATGTAACAACTCGAGATGGCGGTGGGAAGCTTGGAACACGAATATCCGAATTTCTAGCCAATCCCGATTTGCAATCTGCCGATGCTGCTTCTGAGAAAATTCTTATCAAATTTTTACAACCATTTCCCAATCACAAAGGCGGGATGATCGTATTTGGTCCGGATAACAATCTTTATATTGGAACGGGCGATGGGGGTTCTGCAAATGATCCTTTTAATGCAGGTCAAAGGTTGAATACTTTGCTCGGAAAAATTCTGCGAATCGATGTGAATAAGACTGACACTCAGCATTTTTATTCAATTCCTTCTGACAATCCGTTCTTGAAAGAAAAAGAGGCCAAACCTGAAATCTTCGCCTACGGTCTTCGCAATCCTTGGCGCTTTAGTTTCGATCGACAAACAGGGGCGCTGTTTGTTGGAGACGTCGGTCAAGACGCCCAGGAAGAGATTGATGTTGTAGAAAAAGGAAAGAACTACGGCTGGAGGATCATGGAAGGCACGGACTGCACTCCAGGCGTGAACCGCTTTTGCGATAAACGAGGTCTGGAACTCCCCATCACGACCTATGGACGCGATGAAGGAGGCTGCGTGATTGGAGGTTATGTGTATCGCGGAGCAAAATATCCTTCATTGCAGGGAATCTATTTTTTTGCCGATTTCAATGTGAATAAGGTGTTTGGACTTCGCTACGATTCACGGCGCCAACGATTGATCGAAGGTCATAAACTCATTTTAAAAACGCCTTTTCCCGTATCTTCGTTCGGAGAAGACGAGGCAGGCGAGATCTATTTGATCTCGTATCTCGGTGATATTTATCGTTTAAAAGCAGCCCCGCTCTTACAGCCACATTAGAGCCGGCTCCAATCGACCAATCAAAAGTCAGATTCTGGATTTTGAGATGGAATTTTGAATGACACTGCAGTATTTACCATCCAGTTATGAAAGGATTTACTGTGAGATCAATCGCATTATTCGCACTTATTTTGGGTTTAAATGTGGTTACATTTGTAAAGCCGTCGGCGGCTTTCGAAAAGCCTGCTGCCTACAATGTGAAGCCAACTGAAATAGATAGAGAGCAACAAGAACGCGAACGAATCCGTCAGGAGCAAAATTGGTTCAAAGCGGCTCTGTTGGATGCAGCCTGCGCTTGTAATTCTCCCAACAATCCGATTACGGATGGTCTAAAAAAATTAGACGGCGTGAGTTTTCAAAATCTTTCGGGGGTAAAACGGATCACTGAACCAGGCGAGCTTCAAATCGATGCCGACGTTGCAGATGCCAAAGGAAAGAAGAAAGGCTCGATCCATATCGAAATCAACTACGATCAAAGGGCTCGACCAAGAGTGGTTGTAAATGGTTGCGAGCTGAAAGTTACGGACTCAAGCTCCTCCGCTGATCAAAAAGATAAGTAAGACAACTCTTGTCTGAGATTCCGTCTTGCTGTGAGCTGACGAACAAGTGAAGTGAAAGCCGTTTTAATTTCTCAATTTGGTCCTCCCGAAGTTCTTAAAATCGGTGAGATCCCCGATCTTTCCATCACTCATCCTGAGGGTGTAATCATTCGTGTCAAAGCGGCTGGCCTCAATAACGCAGATCTGCTGCAAAGGATGGGCAGATATCCTCCGCCTGTCGGCGCCTCCGAAATTTTAGGCATGGAAGTCGCAGGGGAAATTTTGAAAACCGGAAGCGGAGTAAATGAATTTCGACATGGCGATCGGGTGATGGCGCTTCTGCCTGGAGGTGGTTATGCGGAGCAAGCGAAAATTCTTGAGGCTCAACTCATGCCGATTCCAAGGCGATTGAGTTTTGAAGAGGCGGCTGCAATTCCTGAGGCCTTCTTGACTTCGTTTCTGGAACTCATCGAATTGGCCAAAATTAAGAAAAATGAAAATATTTTGATTCACGCCGGGGCAAGCGGAGTGGGGACGGCAGCCATACAGATCGCTCGTTGTATTGGCACTAGAATTTTTGCAACGGCAAGTTCAGAAGAGAAGTTGGAAGTTTGCAAGGAGCTTGGAGCTGAAGTTCTTATCAATTATCGCAAAAATGATTTTGTTGAGAAGGTTTTGGAAGCGACGAATCAAAAGGGAGTCGACTGCATCCTCGATTTGGTGGGTGCGGTTCATTTTCATCGAAACATCGAAGCCCTTTCACTCGGGGGTCGACTTTTGCTAGTGGGATTAAGTGGCGGAGCCGTTGTTGAAAAAATGGATCTCCATAAGATCTTAAGCAAGCGAATCCAAATCATCGGGAGCACCTTGCGTGCGCGCTCTGATTCAGAAAAAACAGCGCTCGTCAGGAAGTTCTGCGAATTTGCGTTACCTTTGTTCGAATCTGGGCAATTGAAACCCATCGTCGATCGTGTCTTTGAATTTTCCCATGTCGTCGAAGCCCATCGGTATTTGGAATCGCGGCAAAACAAGGGTAAAGTCATCCTTCGAATCCCCTGAACAATCCAAAATTATTTCCGAATGCGATAAGCCTTTACTTCTCGACCTCCATTCTTTTACGTAAAAGGACAATCTTCAGACGGAGGGCTCATGATAAAAAAATTAACGATAAAAAATTTAATGATGGTACATCCTTTAACGGTATTTTTATTTCTCTTGTGCTGGGCATCCATGGTGAATGCCGAGGTTGTTAAATGGGACTTCAAGGATTGTCAGTCGGTTGGCAGTTCAAACAATGAATGGAAGATTTTTAAAGACCCCGAAGCCATCCCTGAGTCTGCTCTTTTTACAGTGATAAATTATGGAACGGATGATGGCCGCGCTCTCGCTTTTGCTCCTTACGACATGCGACAATACTTCGACTTTGCTCAGGAAAAACCTTTCTTTGAAGAGAAGGGGCGTATTGTCTGGAAAGATAGAGTTGTCGGCGCGGGCGTTTGGACGGAGCAGGGGGGTCATAAGGCAAATGGACATGAGACTTATCAGGTTTTTTACGAAGAAATCCAAAATGGACCGCCGAATAAGAATGGAAGAACATCCGATTTCCCCAGTAACCATCCAGGACTCGATCTCAAGGTCACGACCGTTCAGGTGACAGAGGGCAAGCCCGGTTCGAAGTATGGTCGATACTTCGGTATAACGATGTTCTATTCCAATGGAAATTTTTCAGAATGGAGTGTTTGGAAGAACTTTCATATGAAGGGCGGATGGGGTTACCGGCTCAATCAGGTTTGCGGACAAAAAAAGTTGACACCCATGGTTCACCCTGAAGGTGTGAAAGAACTTAGCGAGCTCAAGCAATTGGCTTGGTATATTTCTGTCGTCGAAAAGTGAAATCCTACTAGGAACGAGCCAAGGATAAAAATTCAAAGAGAGGCATCGAGCACGTTCGGAAAGGCGTTCTGGCCAACGGAAATCCATTGGGACGGAACAGACTGGCTGATGTTTTTTAGTGAGACGCGGTAACTTCTTCTGAAGCCATAGCTTTTTTGACGATCGTCGCTGTATCCGGCATATTATTCGGAAATTTAAAATCCCAGTTTCGCCTGATAAGCGCATCTACTACTTGGTCGTAAGGTTTATTAAATTTCGTTTTAATTCGCAAAATCCATTCTTCTAAAACTTGTTTAGTTTCGTTTGATTCCTCTGATTCTGCGAGATAGATAAATGCACTTGCGAAAGCGATATAGTCACCTTCGGTTTCGAGTTTGTTTTGCTTCCATCTTAATAGATCGAGAGCTAGCTCTGGATATTGGAAGGCCATCGCCATCGTCGTTTTGAAGAACTCCGCCTTTTTCATAGCGGGATTGAAAAGTTCATCCATATACCGTTCAAGAAGCGCCTTTCTTGCGTCTTGTTCATCCTTGCGAGCACGCATTTCGTTGGCGTCTAGAAATGCGATTGCTTCGCCGAGATTACTCACTGTGGCTTGAGTTTGATGATATGCACGCAAAATTCTCATTGGAGCGCTTCTAACAAACTCCGGACGACGCCCAGTAAGTTTAATTTGAACATAACCTTCATATTTTGATTGAAGAAGACTAACTCCATCTTGCTCGGAATATCGGCGCTGAAAATCGAAAGGCTCATATGGAGGGCGTGGCGGTGGAGTCTGGGCTGCGATCTTGGTGCGCCTTTCTTCTAGGTATTTTAGAAATACTGCACGATCACGTGTGAAACTCCAACTCGAATGCGAACTTTCTCTAATCACATACCAACCGCTTCCATCTATGTACCAGTCACCTTGAGAATACTTTTGACTCTCGTGAATCCAGTCTTTCACATAATCATCGTACCGTTGTGACAGGTTTTCTACACGTACCTGCCACATCGACTCGGGATAGTAGTATTGTCTGTTGCGCCCCCCTCTGTTTGTAGACCGATCCGCGGTAGTTTTAGTTTCAGTCTCAGTTTCGGGGGACGTTGAGGTGGGATGTTTATCTCGCAGATATTGACCTCTCTTGGAATCGTCAGTAAGAGTTTCGTACGCCTCAGCCAAATTTTTCATAGGAATATCAGTGCCAAGTTTGGCGGTCCCATCGGGATGAAATATTCTACAAAGCTTTCGATAAGCTTTTTTAATACGGTTTGAATTTGGATTCTCTTCTTTTGTGAATCCGAGTCGCTTGAAAAAATCATTGCTCAGTGGGTCAGCATTCATTCTTACGGCCGCGACAGCGGCAGCGCATCTCTTGCGAAGATCGTCATTTTCAGCAAATGCAAAAAGGTTAGGAGAAGTGTGGACTACTAGTAATAAATATAAAGCTGTGTTTTGAAACGCGCGAAAATTCAAATTAGCAATCCTCGGGAGCAGGACGGAAATTGTATTTCTTTCCAAGCGGTCGTCTTACATCGCCAACTCCTTTTATTCAAGAAATACGCGAAGCTTTAAACTTGGGACAGTCCAGCCTCCAAAAGCTACACCGCCTCCTGCCGAAGGCCTTCCGAAAAACTCACCGGACCAGAACATAGTACGGAAAAATCAAGCGCTTCGCTTAAAGAAATAGGCACTGATGGCAATTCCCTCCTGGTCAGGATCGAGGGTCTTGAGGATCTGGACCTGCGGCTGCTCACTTAGATCTAGAGTTTGAATGGCGTCATTGGGATCATCGAGAACCATTTTCAAAATAAGGGCATCGGTCTTTTCTCCGCGAGGGCGAGTGACCACCGCTTTTTTCTGGTTTGAAAGTTCCACGAGACTCCCGACTGGAACAAGTCCCAAGAGAGAAACTAAAAAATAATAAAGAATTGGATCCAAGCGGTCTGCCTTGTTGGAGGCAATTTGGCTTCCTAAAATTTTCATGGCTTCATCACGAAGGTAGGCGCTTCGAAAGGGTCGCGGGCTTGTCAGCGCAATATATTGAGAAGCGAGTCTCAGCAGTCGACTCTCGAGAGTGAGCGATATGGAACTGCCTTGCTTCATTTGGGCGTGCTCGAAAATGGCGAGCAAGCGTTCGAGTACGGGTCGGCTTTGTCCTTGAGCTTTGATGAGTTTGAAAACTCCTGAGAATTGCGCGTCAACTACCGCTTTGTATTCATCTTCAGTCAAAGCTTCTTTCTTTGTCACCACGGCACTCGCTTCACAAAGCAGCCCGACATTGTACAGAAGCCCCACCATCCCGAGATTCACTTGATCGGTCACAGACAATCCAATTTCATTCGCAAGTAACATCGAGAGTAAAGATGTCGCGACTGCTTGAAGAATAGGAGGTCCCAGCCCCATACTGCATCCCTCTGTATCCCGAATGAAAGTGAGCGCGAGCACATTGTAAGGTGCGTATCGGATGACTTGACTTAGCTCAATCAGTTCCCGTCGGATCGCCTTTTGAGAAATGACGGTATGGCCCGCGAACCCGTAGAAAAATTTATCGAGCAACACCTTCAACATATAATGGTGATGAAGTGAGTAGACGGGATCCATCAGAAGTTCTCGAGACTTTGCCCGCATCTCCATTTTTTTGAGATCGAGAGGTTTAATCTGGATTCCGTCTACTCGTTTAATGATAGCCTTTGGTTTTGACAGAACCGAGCAATGCATCGCCCAAGCTCCATAGAATTCAGCAACGTTTTGAATCGATGCGGACGACGTAATCTTTAGACTCTCGATCAACGCAATCTCCATTGAATCGGGAATATGAATCTGCGCTTCGATGATCGAAAAGTGGGGCTTTAGCTTGATCCCCATCACAGTCATGATTCCGTCATCGAACTTTATCTCAATTCCTTTTTCCGCTTGAGGAAGAGTACGAATCTGAGCGAGAGCTTTCTCGTAATCACTTAGTGGGCGCTTGACGGCATCATTGTTCGGCTGATGAATCGCAAGAATTTTAAGTAGCGCAAAGTTAGCATTCAAGAAATCACGAAGCAGAGGCTGTAAGTCTGTTTTATTTTCTTCGGCGGCGGGAGTCATGAGGACTTGCCTCCAGGTTGCTGCGGGTCGGCGTGGGCTCTCTTGGCGATCAATTCCGAAATCTCTTCTGGAAGCTCTTCGATTGGAGTCAATGTGAGAACCTTTTCGATAAGGCTTGGGCACGATCGAAGAAGTGACTTTACGATGATCCTGCGCCGTTCATTTCTTTCTTTGTTCTTAAAAATACCTAGGCCCGTTGACTTCCATTTAGATTTGAAAAAAGGCCAAGAAAGTTCCCCGGCCACTTTCGCAACACATGCATAGCCGGCCAACCTTTCGCTCTCGGAAGCTTTGCGAAACAGGTCGGATTCAAGGTGTGCCTTGAGCATCCGAAGCGCGGGCTTTGTCTTCGGAAGATGAATCGAAAGAAACTCCAGCATTTCGATACGGTCCTCTTCCTTTTCAGAATTGAGTACCTTGTCGAAGATCTTCAAAGCCTCCACACTTCCGATGGAAGCGAGCTGGCGATAGAGCTTGACTCGAGCCACTGGGGATGAGCCCGATAAAAGAACCGCCAAAAAAGTTTGAAAATGCTGTGTAGGCTTCTGAGCCAGAATATGAATGACCGATTCCCAAGATGGATGCTCAGGATTTGTACGAGCTTCTTCGCTGAGCCATTTCATATGTTTGGGTATTTCATTTGAAATTTTGTCCCCCACGACCTTCGCGAGCCAAGGATGGTCTCCCAACAGCAAAAGGAGCAGGGGAATGGAGGATGACGGTGAAGCTTTAAGAACTTCCAAAATTTGATTTCGGAATGGGGAACTTAAAGCCCGAGCAAAGATAGGGCTGTGCTTCGATTGCAAAACCAAATCCAAGATTTTCTCGAGATCCTCTTTGCGCTCTGAATATTCCGACTGCAATTGATAGACTTTTTGAACGAGTAGAAGAAAGAGTTCTATCTGCTCCGCTTCGAGCATCATGAGAGCTACGCGAGAGATGAGATCTCGACCCACGGCTTTCTTCTCGGCATTCTCTTCGGTCGAATGCAAAAGAAAGTGAAAACCCATGAAAGTGAGCCGCTCCAATTTCTCTCTTTCAGTCGAAGGGGCTTCGCGATTGGCTAAAAGAATTTTCGCAACTTTCGTGATCTCTTCCTTGGGGCGCTTGAAACTTGCAGGATTGAGGCGAAATTCATCCAAAATTTTAAGATCGTCGGGACGCAGTGTTCGCGTCTTATTTTCGCGCGTTTCAGCGATCGGATTTGAAACTCTCCCCACATAACTTTTGAGCCGATCCTTTAGATCGGGATCTTTTTTTTGAGCCTCAAAGAGTAAATCCGATCCTGTAACTTCAAAATGGTCAAAGGTCAGTTCGATAAATAGGGAATACAAATCTTGATCCATCATTTCTGGTTTTTGAAGATCCACAGCCAAAATGCGCGTGATGGCGAACAGCTCTTTTGACCCGATACCCTTTTTAAATTGGATAAGGCGAATTCCTCCTTCAAAGAGTTGGGCGCTCAGAGAAGTTCGAGGTGTATTGTTCAAGTAAACAGATTTCTCAGAGAAGAACAGCTCCCATGGTTTTACGGAAATCTGAATCTGTTCGTTGCCTTCGCAAGCCTGATGGAAAACGTCTACCGCCTGGTCGTAGAGAGCATGAATGAGCTTGTCTTCGCTCCGGTGCTCATTGGCCTTGGCGGAGGTCCAGCAACGTTCAAGTGCGGCCATGAAAGCTCGGACTTTTTCGACTCGCAAGTCCAAATCGGACGGAGAATGCGAAGAAGACGGGTCTGTCTTCGATGGCGTTTCTGAATTCGAAGAAGAAGACACGAAACAAAATTCCCCCATCTTAAGTTTAGCCGTGTTGGCAAAAAAAGCGGGATCTTGCTGCAGGGCATATGTTTCGAAACAATGGCTATCTAATCACGGGTCCGAAATGCGCAGCAGCATACATCTCTGAAGAGAGTGACCGATCCGACTCAGCTGGGCTCGGCGTTATCAACTCTTAATCGTCGGGATCAACTTCGTCTTCTGTAGCCTCGAGCCTCTCAGATGAAGCCGCCGTATTTACCCCGCAGAAACGGTGCCGATTGTGTTCACCCGACGGCAAACGCTTGACCGTGTAAGTCGGATGTTGGAAATCGAAAAGGTCGAGCATATCGTTGGCGTTGGCATCCCGTTTGGTAAGCGCGGGCAAATTGAACTTCGTTTCGATGAACTTTAAAATCGATGTATGGTCGTAGACGGTATGTGAAACGAAATGATGTTTTGCAAAGGGCGAAATCAGAATGAAAGGCACCCGAAATCCGTACCGATCGTAAGCTCCATGCTCACCTCTCGAGAGTAAAGGGGGCTTCGAATCAGGAATGCAGGCATGAGGGGGTGGCACATGGTCGTAGAAGCCACCATTTTCATCATAAGTTAAAAATAGGGCTGAACTCCGCCAACTCGAACTTTTGATCAAGGAATGAATTCGCTTAGCCACCCATTCCTGACCGAGTTGGATGTTTTGCGGAGGATGTTCGTCGTGCGCTGAATCTAGAAAAGTCACCTGCGGAAGACTGTTATTGCGTAAATCCTGTTCATACTCGGTGCTATCAAAAACTTTATGATGCCCTTTTGACATCACTCGAAATCGACTTAGGAAGTCATGGTCGTCCGTGTAATATTTCCAACGAATATGATTCTTGTCGAGCAGGTCAAAGATCGTCGGCTGGTCATATTGGAATGTCCGTTTGAATCGAAGATGGAGCAGATCGTTAAGGTGAAAATTCCGAAAAGATATCGGCCAAGAATTTGCGGTAGTGCCAAATGCCGTGGCGGCATACAGAAAGAATCGATTCGGAAATGTCTGTGTTAGACTGGAACAAAAGTAGCGATCGGCCACGGCAAACTGATTCGCCAGTGCGTAGTAAAAGGGGAGATCGCTCCGATCGAAATAACCCATAACCTTTCGGCCGTTTCGCTTCACAAATTGATCGAGTTTTCCGTTGTTCCAAGAAAAATGTTCATCGTCCCATCGATGCTTTGGATTTGCGACACAGAGATCCTTTTGATGAAACATAGGAATTGGGGTTCCGCTTGGGTCTAAGTTATACAGCTTGTCCGAAATGCCATCGACTTGTCCCTCGTATCCTTGATGCGCGAGTGCTCCAAGATACGAGTCGAAAGAACGGTTTTCTTGCATGAGCACGAGAATATGTTTGATGGGAATTTTCGGATCGTCGGTTCCCTCAGGTACGTCTTTGCGCATTCTCACGCCAGGTCCTTTCGAACAATCAATGGCAGAATCTTCGCCGTCAGATGATGGAGCGCTGTTCGCGGGCACAGGGCCGAAGGTCCAAAATAAGAATAGCCAAAAGAAGAATAGACCGATGAATAAAATGGATCCCCAGATCTTGCTCGCGCCGTGTCCCCTCATGGATAGAAAACTACAAAAAAATCTTCGGTCGAGCGAGCATTAGTTTGAGTATGAATCAGGGAGAAGAATGGACTTCAATGACTGGCGAGCATGACTTCTAGATTTATCAAATGCTCATCCTCTGCCGAGAGGCGTTGAAATCGAATGCCGGTCATCTTATTCTGAATGTCGTAAATCTTCTTGCCAACTCCCCAGACCTGTTTCTTGGCATTTAACGCCAAAGTGAAGTGAAACTCCTCCGGAAGATCTGCGCCTTCCACAAGGCACCCGCCAGCCGAAAGTGAGGCGGTTTTAAGGCTTTTGCTGGATGAGTCTGCGACATCGTTAATTTGAATTTCTCTCTCCAATCGCGCGCGCCTCCACTTTCTTTTGAAAGCATATTGAAGGTCTTTTGCAGCGCTGGAAATCAGGCTCGCTTTTGCTTTTACATCATCCCGAGCGCGTTGCAGATATTTTTCAATGATGGGGGAGTTGGGTTTCAACTGGTGAGCGCGCTCTAAGAGTTGCAAAGCTTCTTTCAGGCGATGGAATTCGCGGAGAATCATCGCCTTGAGTACAAGTCCTTGAACATCGTTAGAATTGCTTGCGAGAACTTTGTCTGCATAGAAATTGGCTTTCTCGTATTTATGAGAATAGAGTGCTGCGGTACCGGCGCAAATAAACACCTCGATCTTGCCTTCAGCCTCAATTACCGCCTCTTCAAAGCATACTAAAGCCTTCTCATAGTCTTTATTGCGGAAATGTTTCTTACCTTCATTAAACTGTGTTTCGCCAATGTTCGAAAAATCACCATGTATTTCTAGGATTTTTTTGACTTTAGAGAGTTGGATAAAGGCCTCATTCACTTCTTTGATTTTAGGCTGGATGCCTTCTGGGCTTTTGAAGAATTTTTGAAAAACGCGACGGTAAATATCTTTTTTGAGTTGGGTAAAGACGTTACCCACTTCATGGTCCGAAGCTCGAAAGAAAAGCAAAAGACCTTCGCGTATAAGATCCGTATTTGATCGGAATCTTATACCCTTCGGTTCTACGATTATTTCTTCATCTTTTTTTTGTGAGGGCGATTCATCCATTCTTTTTCATTTCCCCGATCGGACGCTTTTGTCCGGAGGTTTTACCTGCAAAAATCCTACCAACTCATGTGGCAACTTTATTTTCTCATGAAATCAATGAATGCACAGATCGAACCTTTATTTCGTGCTCTGCCGTTTTTTGCCTGATCCAGCCAACTTCTGGTTAAATGCCGACCCATTATTGCCCTGAGGGAGACCGAAAGAATTTTAGAGCCCACGCAGACTTCGCAAATCCTAGCCGTTTCGCTTTGCGATACCGGTTCGCGCAGTGGGGTAATCGGACAGTTTTGCCCGGTTCAAGTCTTTCAAATTTCGAGAATGAATCCTATCTAACTGTATCATTACCGTTTCGTAAGCATGATTTAGAGAGTTTGAAATATGTTTGAATGAATCAATAATAGATCGACAACGGTCGCTTAAAAGTTTGGGTCGAAAGGCCCATGAGAAAAAAATGAACCACCGGCCAAAAAAGGCCTTGAACAGGAGATCACTATGAAAACATTGAATGTGTCCATCGGAGCCCTGGTTCTCGTAGGAGGGGTCGCTCTATCTTTCGCGCCTTCTTCTTTGAGAGCTCAGAGCGATGTGCAAAAAGATAAACTGCAAATCGAAAAAGACAAACAAGCCATTAAACAAGAGATGCAGGACATTAAGAAGGAGAAGAAAGATATCGCTAAGGATCGCGAAGCCAAACAGCAAACTGAAGTTACGAAAGACAAGGCTGACCTTCAAAAAGATGCAAAGAATCTCAAAGAAGATTTAAAGGACCGAGCAGCCCAAAGAGCGAAAGTGGATGAAGATCGCGAAAACCTTAAGAAAATCAAATCGCAGTACGGTGCCAATTCCTCTCAATACAAAGAGGCCATGGAAAAATTCCGTGAAGATCATAAGAAACTTGCGGCAGAGCGAAAAGATGTTGCAAAAGATCGTCGGGAATTACGCCATGATCGGCACGATCTTCGAAAGGATAAGCCCGACACCAAATGATGATCTAAGTCGGTTTGCAATCACATTTTAAATTCATCACGAAGAGGGGCAGTTTTACCTGCCCCTCTTTTCGTTCTGAAGCCT
>Ga0207108_1098_pt1 | contig 16308 bp, 10 predicted proteins | sample Alteio_BWMinHeat_76_FD_153562 | JGI IMG/M metagenome (GOLD analysis project Ga0207108, IMG submission 153562) | Enriched cells from forest soil in Barre Woods Harvard Forest LTER site, Petersham, Massachusetts, United States -... | ecosystem: Environmental > Terrestrial > Soil > Temperate forest >...
AGCGCGCCTGCGATGCTATCCCAGTTTTCTCCCAGCGTAAGCGCGCCGGTGTGGGATGTGGCGTCCATAGGAGGATCGGCTGTCATGCTGGCTGCGGATAGTTCAGGTATCGTGACCGTTGACATCTCGAATCCGTCGAGTCCCAAACAGCTCTATCAACAACCACTTCCGTATCTCACCGCGTTCCCTCCCGGTAATGAAGCCGAAACAGGAATCTTGCCTGCTTTCAGCTTGGCAACGCAGAATGGTCTCACTTATGTGGGGACTACAGCCGCAGTCACGTTTGCATTTGATGCCACGGTGCCAGGCGTCCCCAGGCTGATGGCTCTCAACGTGGTGGGCAACGTTGACAACACAGTTTCGGTGATTACCCCTAGCGCTGGTAGCCTATTCTTGGCGGTTGAGGGCACGCTGGTGCAGATGGACAATTCAGTGCCACAAAACTCGATCGAACTGTATTATCCCCCTGCTGCGTTATCGTTAGCTTACCCGAACGATGATGCGGCTAAACATGGCGGGAGAAATGGAAATCCAAAGCTGGAGTGGATGTCGCGCCGGTCTGCTACGAGTGCAAAGAATCCGAACCGTTTCGGTGTTGTGCGACATGGGACGCGGGCAGGTGAAAATGGCAAGAGCCAGACAAATCACCTTCAAATCAGATAGCTGGTTCTTCATGTACTTGCATGTATCAAGTTTGCTGTCCGTGCGCGGCTAAGTCCTTTGTTTGACGGTTTCAGGCGGATTCGAATCCCTCCCTCTCCGCCATATCCTTCCGATTCTTGCGCTTGCAGACCGTTACTTTAGCGTGTTGCTGCCTGTTTTGACGCGCTCCCGTGCACGATAAAACACATTAGCATTTTTGCATGACACGGAATCGGATTCAGAAGGGCTCACTCACTCTCAGGTCCGGCAACTGGTACGTCAGATATTGGACGGGCCCGAAGTCGGACAGGAAAATGGCCGCGCACAAATTGGGGAAGAAGGACGACGTCCTCCATGGCAGGAGCTCGGGCCAGCTACGGAAGCTGGCCGAAGAGCACATGGCCAAGGTGAACGCCGAGGCAGAGGCGTTCGTCGAAGAAGATCAAACCGTCGTGGAGTTCTACGAGCGGACCTACCTGCCCTGGGTCGAGGCGAACAAGAAACCGTCCACCGTCCACAGCTACAAGCAGATTTGGTCGCAGCACTTGGAGAAGCACTTCGGCCAGCGGACGCTCGTCCCAATTTGGCTCGGAGTCGTCGAAGCAGGAAATGGTATCGAGGCGCGGAGTATCGGCACCGCCGCCGTCGATAACGGTACCGGCCATGCAGACTATCGACGAGGAGTCCCTGCCACCGCTGAGTTCGGCGAGGACTGGTTTGTCGGAACGGAGTTTGCGCTGTACGGCCTTCGCAAAAACAGTACGGAAGTGTTCTTCGTACTCTGCGTCGGTGCGATAACGGACTTTCTTATAGGGGTCGAAATCCCAATACTTCCTTACGGTGCAGCTTTCAGGTCGAAGAAGCGCGAACGAGGACGGTGGTACGGAATGAATACCGACGCATGGTGTTAGGTGAGCGGCCGGAAACATAGAGAGCCAACCAGCGATGTACTCTTCGTCGAGAGCGAAGGTTTTACCTGCAACCCGGACGAGCGGGTCGAGAATCGTGCTCCAAGTAACCTGATTGTTGTCGAACGAGTAGTAGAGATGGCGCGTACCGATTGGGTCCTTGGCCAGGACCAGCGAGCGATTATCCGGGTTCCAGATCGAGAGCGCCCAATCTCCGATGAGCTTTGCAAAGCAGTCCGCGCCCCATCTCTCTTGGGCCGCTGCGACGATGGCAACGTCAGTGGAATCGAAGGCCACAACATCTCTTAGCTCGTTGATGAGATCTGCGCGATTGTCCAGGCAGCCATCCCAGGTAATCACCGCGCCGGAGGAGGAAATATGCGGCTGCGTCTCGCGACGTGATTCCTTGGTGGTGTGGAAGGCACGGTACAGAATCCGTAGGCCCCTATTCGAATACGATTCGTCACTGTCGGGGCCGTAGGGAGCGAGCGTTGCGCTGACTTTCTCGATATATTCCGGACTAGGCGAGAGGCCTTCGAGATTCCACCTTCCAAACTGAACGCTCATAAAGTCGCCTTATGGCCAGAGTGTTCGACCCCTCATTTGTTAAAACCGATCTAAGACTGCGTACATTTCGGGTACATACGCTTTGTCGTTGACCACGCGACCATCCACCTCGACCCAGGCATGCGCCTTGAATGGCAACTGTTGTGCCCCGATTACCATTTGGGCGGATATTCCGTGGCTCTTGAGGAGACAACTCGTTGCTGCCGAGCGCTGCAAACAAAGCGCCTCTTTCCAGTACCAGATACATGCCATATCGACTGCCGAACAAATGCGTTTCCCTGCATCGGGAGGAGGCGTCGTCTTTTCCACCGGATAGTTGCGAACCTTGTCGTATAGCGCCGCGAAATTACCTCGCGCCAAGAAGAGATCGAAGTAAATCAGCTTCAAGTACGCTCTCAAAACAAGAAACGACATGGTGCACACCTCATTCATACCGTCAGCCGCAGCTGGCTCAGAGGTTCCAGCTCAAACAGCCACACCTGGTTCGTGTTCTTCGACGAGGTGAGACTGCTTCATGCTGTGTAGAAATTCCCGCACATCGTTCTGCGCAAGGTCCCGGCTGACGCTGAACTCGTTGCTGACCTGGTCGACGATCTCTGATTCGGTAGACCCAGTTTTGAGAAGTTCGAGGATTCGCGACCCGACAAAGTTGACGTTGAACATCTGACCGTGCCGAATATCCAGAACAATTGCGCCGTCCTGGTTGTGCGTGCTTCGCACTGTGTTGGAAAGCCTGTACATCGGAGGGCCCTCTTACTTGGTTGGCAGTTGGAATGTCTTGAGTGCACTCTGACACTCTTGCTCTGTTGAAAGCGAGTAAAAGGTGAAAAGTTTCGGTAAAGCAAAGATAGATGGCCGCATCTTGCGATGGGTCAACAACATGCCTTTACAATTTCTCGCGTCGGAGAAGTTAACGTGTCCGCTCTGAGGTCCTAATAACCCTCGTTGGGTGCATTTCGCGGCGCTAATCAGGAGGCGACTTGATTCGCATCGCTTGCCCGAATGTTTCATCTAACCAACCATGCGTAAAGAGCTAGCAGTTTCGGTACTGGATCTTGTGGGGATGCGAGCAGGAGAGTCCGCAGGCAGCGCGATCGGCCGATCGGTGGACCTGGCGCAGCGCGTGGAGAAGTTGGGATACAAGCGCTACTGGTTGGCAGAGCACCACTCCATTTCTGGACTGGCTTGCTCGGCCACACCGCTGCTGATTGGGCACGTTGCGGCAGCGACCAAGACGATTCGGGTGGGCAGCGGTGGAGTAATGCTGCCGAACCATGCGCCGCTAGTAGTTGCGGAACAGTTTGGGACGCTCGAAGCCCTGTATCCAGGACGAATTGATCTAGGCCTGGGACGTGCTCCCGGCGGCGACTCTCACACCATGCGGGCTCTGCGACGGGAGTTGCAGCAGACCGGAGATGATTTTCCTGCGCTTTTGGAAGAGCTGCAGACATACCTGGGGCCGGAAAAACCCGGGCAAACAGTGAAAGCGATTCCGGGGCAGGGAAGCAACGTGCCGATCACACTGCTTGGATCGAGCGGCTTCAGCGCACAACTGGCAGGAATGCTTGGGTTGCCATTTGCGTTCGCGGCGCACTTTGCACCAGAGTATTTGTATGCCGCAGCGCAGCTGTACCGCGAGGACTTCCGGCCGAGCGAGATCCTCGGGAAGCCGTACTTGATGGTGGCGGTGCAAGTGATTGCAGCGGAGACGGATGCGGCCGCCCGGTGGTTATTTACGACACCGCAGCAACGCTTCCTGCGGCTGATCCGAAACCAGCCGGTGGAGTTGCTCCCGCCTGTGGATTCGATGGAACCGCTATGGCAGGACGGGGAGCGCGCGGCAGTCGCGAACAGGCTGCGGGCAGCGGTTGTTGGATCGGATGCAACTGTGAAGGCGGGGCTGGAGAAGTTGGTGGGTGACACTGGCGCTGACGAGCTGATTGTGGTGACCGATACCTATGAGCATGCGGACCGGCTGCAGTCGTATCAGCGCGTTGCCGGAATTGCCGCCAGGATCGAAGTGAAGCCGATCGTGGCGGTGGGAGTCTAAAAGGGGTTTCGTGGGTTGAGTGCATCGTGTTCAAATTACGCACGATCAATTCGTAACCTTCGAGAACTCTATCACCAGATGCGACAGCGGTTTTCTTTCACCACAGGCTGGCCTGGCTTGCATGCGAATGCTTTCTCGAACTCGGGCAGGTTCACGACCAGGCCGTTAACGCGATACTTGCCCGGCGAATGCGGATCTGTGATGGCGTTCAGGCGCAGGTTCTCTGGCCGGTTGTTCTCACACGCCCACTGCGCGTTTCCGACAAAGAACCGTTGCTCAGGCGTGAGGCCGTCGCGGTTTTCCAGATGCGTGTTCTTTGTCTGGTCTTTCCATGCCATCCATGCCAGAATCAACCCTCCAAGATCGGCGATATCCTCCCCTTCGGTGAGTTTGCTGTTGATTTTTATTTCGTCTACAACTACGTATTGCGCATACTGGTCCACCACGCACTGCGCGCGGGCTTCGAAGTTTTGGTTATCCTGCGCCGTCCACCAGTCCTTCAAGTTGCCCTGGGCGTCGAACTTGCGGCCCTGATCGTCGAAGCCGTGGGTCAACTCATGACCGATGGTTCCGCCGGTGTTGCCGTAGTTAGGCGCGTCGTCCATCTTCGGGTCGTAAAGAGGGGGCTGCAATACGCCTGCGGGAAAATTGATGTCATTCATGCGCGAACTGTAATAAGCGTTGACGGTAGGCGGTGTCATCGACCATTCACTGCGATCGACCGGCTTGCCAATTTTATTCAGTCTGCGCTTGGACTCGAACACCGCAGCTCGTTCGACGTTACCCGAAAAATCGTCGCGCGAGATCACGACGGAAGTGTAATCACGCCACTTGTCGGGATAGCCGATCTTGTTCACGACGGCGTGAAGCTTGGTCAATGCATTCTGTTTGGTCTCGGGCCCCATCCAAGTGAGCTGCCCGATATCGGTGGCCATGGCCTGCTCGATTTGGCCGGTCATAGTTAGCGTCTTTTGCTTCATTTCCGGAGTGAATGTCCGGCTGACGAACTCCTGGCCGAGAGCTTCGCCGAGTTGCCGATCAACCAGTCCGACGCAACGTTTCCAGCGAGGGCGGAGTTGAGGGACTCCGCGCAGCGTCTTGCTGAAGAAATCGAAGTCCTCGTTCACAAAGGCGGACGACAGAAAAGAGGCGGCAGAATGAACCGTGTGCCAGCGCAAATAGTTCTTAATGTCATGGAGACTGGCGGTCTGGAGCTGGCTGTCGAGTTCCTTATAGAACGCTGGTTCAGTTACATTGAATGTATTTTCCCCATCCAGCCCGGCTTCCTTAAGGTATACGGTCCAGTCGAAACCAGGCGACAGCGCCTGCATCTGTGTCAAGTCAACTTTGTGGTAAAGGTTGTGTGGCTCGCGGCGCTCGACACGGGTTAGGGAAGCCTTGGCCAGCGCCGTCTCCATGGCCATGATCGAGACCGCTTCGCGTTGTGCCGCGTCCGGTGCATCACCCAACAGTTCGAGCATTCGCTGTACGTGAGAGAGGTATTTCTGGCGCAGTTCCGCCGATTTCGCATCGGTCTTCGTGTAATAATCGCGGTCGGGGAGGCCGAGTCCGCCGGCGGTGGCAAAAGCAATCACCTGGGTCGAGTCGCCGTAGTCCTGGTTCGACCCGAATCCGAAGAACATGCCGTTGCCTTCGGACCGCAGATGAATCTGCGCCAAAAGAGCCGGCAGTTGGCTCTTCGACGTAAGGCCATTGATCTGTTCAAGGTAGAGTTTCAGCGGATTGGCGCCAAGCTTCTCGACTGCGGCCTCGTCCATACAGGCGGCGAAGTAGTCCCCGATCTTCTGCTGGTTAGGGTTTCGGCCCGAAGTGTTCCTGGCCAGATCGTCCAGAATGCCCCACAGGAATCGTTGATTATCCTGAGCGAGCTTGCCGTAAACGCCCCAGCCGGGCTGGTCGGCGGGAATCGGATTTTTCTTCATCCACCCGCCGCAACTGTATTGGTAGAAATCAACGCAGGGGTCGGCGCTCTTATCCATGAATTCAGTGTCGAGTCCTGGAGTGTAGGGCATCGACGTAATCGGACTGTCGGCCGCCGGGGCGGAATTCGCGGCTGCTTGATCGCTGGGCTGCGATTTTGCGTCGGAGACTGTCCGGTTCGCCGGTGCAGCCTGGCCCAAGGTCGCAGCTGTAAAGGCGACTAAGACTAATAAGACTTTCGTAAAGCGCATGCGCATTTTTCGCTCCCATCGCGAAGCCGGGCGAGTGTAATACGGGGGAGCGCGTGAGATCAACTCCCCACCCGCGTGTTCTCGTAGCATTCGGCTGCAGGCGTGTCGAGGTGCCGCAGCAGGCTCGCTCGTAATGTGAGACCGATTTCTTGGGACACGGTCAACATCAAGTAGTTGCCCACGCTGGTGAGGGCCATCCTCCCCTCATAGCCCAGGAACATCAGCCCGACCGCCAGCAAAAGCAAGTCTTCGAGTACCGTGAAAACCGCGCAACCGATCTTGGGCAAAAGAGCGTTTCCCTCGCCAAGTCGCCCGGGCTTGCGACAAAGGGTATCTGCATCCGTGCTTCTGCCACCGCTCTAGGTCGAGCCGCTACGGCTTGATCGGTCATGATCGACTCGATCAAACTGGGTGTCCGACAACGTTGAGCGATGAAAGCGACCTCCACCAAATACTGTGGCAGTTTGTATGCGGAAACCCCACTAGTTATGAATTTCCGTAAAAGCCCTCAACATTCCGTGTCGGAGTCAATTCCGAGACGCGAGAGTTTCTGTGAACCAAGCCTGGTTTCTGCAGTGTTGGTAACAGAATCCCCAACGCTCGTCCCTTAGCAAGCACTGCGGGTTGATGTTGGACCTATGTGTGCAGTCTTATCGACGAAGAACGGGGTTCTCGAATCAACGCAGCGATGCAAGAGTCTCAGAGCGGTACCTCTTACCCCGAACCGGCTTCGAGCCGTTTTACTCTTGGCGGCAGCCCGGCGCTTCGTCGCCTGAACAAATGTCGGTGGCGCCGCCTGTTCGATGGTTTGTTTGGATAGGAGAGCATGATGAAATCCGCTGATCGCCCGAGCTTGAGTGAAAGCCCCCTTGTGTCGCCCCTGATTGCTAAGTTAAGAAGATTGTCCGGGCTTGGCCTGATGGTTCTCTTTTCTGCCGTCGTGGCATACGCTCAGAGGGGGACGATCGCCGGAACGGTTTCAGACGCCAGTTCGGCCGTGGTGCAGGGAGCGGAAATCACGGTTCGGAACACGGCGACGAACGAGTCACACAAGACAACGAGTGGGACCACTGGCTCTTATGCTGTGCCCGATCTCCCGGTTGGCCCCTACGAAGTCACCGTAAGAAAGGAAGGCTTCAAGCTGTTCCGCCAGCCCGGCATTGAGGTGACAGTGGCGCAATCGTTCATCGTCGATCCAAAGCTGACTCCAGGTGCGGCGAGTGAAGAAGTTACGGTTCATGCGGACGCCATGCAGGATGTGGATCTGGAGACTTCACAGATCAGTAACCTGGTGGATCAGAGAGAGATGGAGAGTTTGCCGCTGATCACGCGCGACCCGTACCAGTTGGTGTTGCTGTCGCCTGGAACATCGCAGACCGATAGCACACACGGCGGTTTTTCCGTCAACGGGGCCCGCGACCGCAACAACAACTTCCTCTTGGACGGCGTTGACAACAACGATACCTCCGTGCCGGGCGCTCCGAGCGGACTGTTGAGTGCCAATCCGGAGTCGGCAGAGGAATTCCGCGTCATAACCGACACCTTCAACGCCGAGTACGGCCGCAACACCGGCGCTATCATCGACGTGGTGACCAAGAGCGGCACCAATGCACTGCATGGGAACGTCTATTACTTCGGGCGCTGGAATGGTTTCGGAGGGGCGCGCGACTGGTTCAACCCAGCCGAAGGAATAAACGCACGTCCGATGAACCCCTACATTCGTCACCAGTTCGGGTTTTCGGTGGGGGGGCCTATCATCAAGAACAAGACGTTCTTTTTCTTCAACGACGAGATGGACCGCTTCCACACCGCTCTTACCGACCAAGCGACCGTGCCTACAACGGCATTCCTGACCGGGAAGTTCAACTACACCTACACCGACACGTCCGGCGCATCGCACACCGTTCCGATTGACTTAACCCAAGGGGGAGCAAACAATGCCGCCAACCTCCCTTTAGATCCAACCATGCAGAAGGTTTTCGCGCTTTACCCCACGGCGATTCAGTCGGTCAACGGCATCTCAGGCAGCATATTCTTCCCCACCACATCGAAAACCAGCACTTACAATCCAACCATCAAACTCGACCACCACTTTACCGACCGTGAGTCACTAAGTCTGCGTTACGCCTACGACCATTTCTACGATCCTAACCCGGCATTTTCCGACATCCTGCCGGGATTCGGAGCGTATGCGGAGAAGAGTATCAACGAGGGTTTAGCGGCGCAGCTCACATCGACCCTCAGCAACACCTTGGTCAACAATTTTCAATTTGGCTGGAATCACATCTACGGGTCATTCTACCTTGGGAAAACGACCACCAATGTGTTGGATGCTCCCGGAGGAGTGGACGGTTTTGGAAACGGCTGGGACTACGCACTGGATCCATTCACCAGCTTCGGGAGTGTTCTGGGAGGGTCGGACGGTCAAGCGCGCAAGACCGGTACGATCAGCTACACGGATAATCTGAGCTGGGTCCGCGGAAACCACACCTTCAAATTTGGTTTCGACTTCCGCGACGTGGGGGAGAGCGGGTACGATAACTTCTTCTCCCGGCGGCAGCTGACTTTGGATCCGGAGGCGGCATTTGAAGGCTTCGATCCAGGGATTGTGGCCAATGAGCCCCCGAACAATCCTGACCGGTCATTAGTTGACTCGGCAGACGCGCTTTACGGCTTTGTGATTGAGGACGTCCAGGACCAGTTCTTCAACAAAACCGCCGCTCGCCGCGCTTCGGACAACAAGTTTTTCAAGCAGCACGAATTCGACTGGTACGGGCAGGACACCTGGAAGATTCGACCGAACCTCACGTTGAACGTGGGCCTGCGTTACCAACTCAACGGCGTCCCCTACGAGACCAGCGGGAACTTTTCCAACTTGCTGCAGGATCCAGGTTCAGTTGCGACCGGTGCTCCGGTGATATTTAGCATCGTAGGTCCTGGCTCGGGCCACCAACTGTACCAGCCCGACTACAAAGATATCGAGCCGCGCATCGGGCTCAGTTGGGATCCGTGGAAAAGCGGCAAGACCGCGGTCCGGGCTGGGTTCGGCATCTTCCACGACCGCACCTTCGGGAACGCCTTCGGAAATGCCCGTGCCGATCCGCCATTTCAAGGGCAATTCAACGACTTCGATTTCGAGACAATTAATAACGCCTTGGGCTCGGGAGCGTTTCTCTCCCAGATCCCAACCCTGAATCCGCCACCCTCGGTATCCATCCCCGATGGCACGTTCGCGCAGGGAATCGTGGTTTTCGACACACACTTTCCCAATGCCGCGAGCAACAACTGGAATTTCGATATTCAGCGGCAACTGCCGGGAAATAACGTGATCGACGTTGCCTACGTCGGAGCGATGGGAGTTCATGTATACGGACAGCGGGATGGCAATCCGCCCGATCCGGCCCTGGTGCAGCAATTGCTTGCGTTCTGCGTACCGGGCAATCCAAACAACACCGGTTTTGCCACGCCGACCGGGCAATGCGACCCGACCAACGTCAGTGGTACGAGCCTGTATATTGGAGCCACGCCAGCGGCGGGCATCGACGATTTACCGTTCAACGCCGTCAAGAACAATGCCCTGCTCCAACCCGACTACCAGATCGACGAATTCAACTCCATCTATCACGGGTTGCAGACGAAATTCACCCATCGCATGAGCCACGGCCTGCAGTTCCAGGGGGCTTACACCTGGTCGCACGCTATCGACAACTCGGTGGATCCTCTCGGGCCCGCCATCGGCGCGCACACGTTCCCGCGAAACTCTCGCGATCTCGCGCAAAACTACGGCAATTCCGACAACGACACCCGGCACGTTGCAGTGATCAATTACATTTGGGAACTGCCATTGGGTCGCGGCAAGGGCTACCTCAGCAATGGAGTCATGGGGAAGATCATGGAGGGTTTCGAGCTGGGCGGCATCTTTACGGCACAGACCGGACACCCCTTCCAGGTTCGCGGAACTTTGGACACGCAGAGAACAGGTATCGCCGCCTGGGGCTACCAGGTCGGCGATCCGTTCGGTTCGGGGACCACCTGCGGGCTTACCCCAGCGCCCGGTTCTGGCCATGCATACTTCAGCAACGAGTGCGCGTTCACCAATCCCCCCTACGGACTCCCTTCCAACAATGAGCGCAACCGGTGGTATGGGCCGGGATTCTGGGATTGGGATGCGACCCTGGCCAAGAGGATGAGTTTGAATGAACGGGTTAAGGCTGAACTGCGCTTTGAAGGCTACAATATCCTCAATCACCCCCACTTCCTCAATCCGGGAACGGATAGCGCGGGCATAGGCAATTTGATCGGGCAAGGGCAATTTGGCGTCATTACCGCCACCTCTACCCAGCCCGACGGGACAACTTCGGCTCGCCAGATTCAGGTAGCGTTAAAAATCGTCTTCTAGCACTTTAATCCTCGATAAACGTGAGGCTGGACCCGACGGAAGAATCTCATGGTTGAGATGTGTGTTCATGATCTGCTGTAGGTGCGGATTCTTCTTCTGGTTTCCCGTCGGCTGCCGTCGCATTCCAGGCGCATGCGCCGTCTTTGGTACGCAGCGTCTGCGCCTCGCCATAGGCTACAAGCCGTCCCAATATCACTCTCAGCGAATTTTCTGGATGTCTATGACCGGCCAGCTGGACCGGAGATTTTATTTGGAGCCGTCTCATGATCTCGCCCAGGGTCAGAGGTTCGGACGTTTCCCTCAAGAGCTGGCGGCAAAGAGCAGTAAGTCCGGGACGGGTGCGGGCACGGGGGCCAGAATGAAGCGGCAGCAGGCCCTGCAGCTCTCCCTTGATCACTTCCGAGCCGCAAAGATCGGCAAGGCCAACAATAGTCTTCTTGATTATTCCAATGCGCTTCACAATGGCGGCTCGCTCGAGCTTGAGAACTTGCAACCGGCTTTGCAGCTGACCGATAACCGGCTCCAGCTCCTCATGCTTGGACGGCTGGACGGAAAGCGGCTCACTGCCGGATCCCTGGCGTTCTGTAGGATGGTTCATCAAAATCATCTGTGTGTGCTACGAGTTGTTCGCGCGTTCGCACATCGATTGTTTCTCACTTTCCAGCTTCCACATCTTGGTTTGGGATGAACACATGACATATTTCAACAAGTAGACACCGTCTCGGGACAACAATCAGTTGACTATCCATCCGCGGAATACACGCTGTCGGCTTTATGGGATTACGTTCCCCGGACGCTGTTTTAGAAAAACATCTCCCGCACTACGAGGCGGTTCGCCGCCAAGTCCCTCAAGATCCGATGCGGATCAAACCGCGAGTAAGAAGACGGATGCGATTACAAGGGGAGGAAGCGGTGAGCGTGCCAGCGTGAGCCCGCGAAGTGAGTTTGCGGGGCGTGGGCTCTCTGCACGGTCGCAAACGGGGTACTAATCCCCAATTGCTTGCGGCTGGTCACACCAGAGCCCGGTGACTATTCGTCCTGAAATATAGTATCGGCTTGAAAAGGAGGCGCATATTAGACACGCGACACAGAGGCGCATCTTGCTACTTCTATTGCTGGCCTCGGCGATCTTCCCCGCCTTGTCTGGCTCTGTTTCGAGCCCAGCCGCTGTCACCGCCGCTTTTGCACAACTACGCTCGCTCGCTGGTGATTGGGAAGGAAAGGACGGCGACGGGAATGCCGTACGAACCAGTTTCAAGCAGGTCGTTTCCAATACCGCTGTCCTCGAGACTCTTTCCATGTCTGACGCGGAGGAGATGATGACGCTTTACAGCATTGACACCGACGGAATCGCCTTGGTGCATTACTGTCCTATGAACAATCAGCCTCGCATGCGCGCGATACCTCCGGATGGAGAGATTAAAGAACTTGTATTCCTGTTTCAGAGCGCTGCCAACCTACCCGATCCTGCAGTCGGCCATGAGCAGAAGTTAGTAATTCAATTCGCCGACAAAGATCACATCACAGAACTGTGGACCTGGCGTATGAGTGGAAAGGATACGAGAATGGTATATCGGTTCGTCCGTAAGGGCGGCGCCTGACCTTCCAGTTCGCGCATGGGAACGAACGATCACCGGACGAGCGGGATAAGCTAGTCCACAAACGTGACTGCACACCCCACTGCGCCACCACCAGCCGACTGAACACAGGCCGATGACGAACCTCTTCTCTGCTAATTAAGCGTTCCGACCCCAAGACTGACCTACCAGTACAAACTCTTGCAAGCATGGTGATGAAGGACCGCGTGATTGGCATCCTGAGGAATCTTCATGTTCGTATCTTCGCGACGGGAGATCAACTGGAATCGATCGCCCGTCAATCAGTCTGCCCCTTTCTTCTGCTATTGAAGTTGGTATCCCGCAGTCCGTTTTCTACAACTTCTTGTAGGAAGACCAGAAATCGTCGTCCACGCGCGGCAGAACGCCTGAAACAAAACAGGGGACACGACGGTCGCTTCACACCGCCCGTCACGGAAAACAGGTTACCTGTCCCAAGCCAAGTCATTCACCAGCAAGTGGCATCTCGGATGTTGCGTGCTCGCTAGCTGCTGGGTGACCGACTGCAGCTCGTGTTACGGCCGCTCTCGTTTTGCAATGTCACACAAAATCCCGCGAATCTCGATTAGGAGGCAGCAATGCACACGCTCAGAATGAACTTGGTCCTGTTTCTCCTCTTCTTGGTAGGTGTGAGCAGTGCACTGCCCGCATGGGGGCAATCAACTTCGACCGGTACTGTTAGCGGCTCGGTCACTGACCAGTCGGGTGCGGTAGTGGCAGGCGCCACGGTTGCGCTGACCGATAGTTCCACCAATTCCGCGAGAACCGCCACTACCAACGCGACCGGGCGCTATCTCTATGTGGACGTTAACCCGGGCATCTATAGCATCACTGTCAGTAAGCCGGGGTTTGAAACCACGAAGACTGCAAACCAGGAGGTCAAAGTCGGAGCCACTCTCAACGTTGATTTGTCTCTACAAGTTGGTGGCGCGAATGTAGTCGTGGAGGTGTCAGCCGTCAGCAATGAATTGCAGACCATGAATGCCACCGTCGGCAACACGATCACCAACCTCACCATAGACAGCCTGCCGAGCCTTGGTCGCGATGTCAGCACGTTTATCGCGTTGCAGCCAGGGGTGAGCCCCGATGGCTCCGTTGCGGGAGCAGTTGTGGATCAAAGCTATTTCACCCTCGACGGCGGAAATAACACCAATGACATGGACGGCAGCATGAACGTCTACACCAAAAGCTTCGCCGGCGACCCAACCGGAGGGGTTGCCAACCAAAACAGCGTAGGGCCAGCGGTGGGCGGCACCGGCGTGGGTGGTGCCACTGGAGTCCTGCCAACGCCGCAGGATAGCGTCGAGGAATTTAAGGTAACTACGGCCGGCCAGACCGCCGATTTCAATAGTTCCGCTGGCGCGGAAGTCAGGATTGTCACCAAGCGCGGAACCGATGCCTGGCATGGTACCGGCTACGAATATTACAAAGACAACAACTGGTCGTCGAATAGCTGGCAGAATAACCACCATGCTGGCACTCCAGCGGATCCGATAACCCCGATACCCAGCTTCCATTACAGCCGTTATGGCGGGGCGATTGGCGGCCCGCTAATCCCCAAGACAGTTCTGGGCGGTAAGACTTACTTCTTTTTCAATTATGAGGGTTTCAGTTTCCCCAACTCCGAGACCATCGTTAGAAACGTCCCATCGCCATCGTTACGGCTGGGGCTATTGGCGGACGACACGACGGGCACCCTTTACAACTTGAATCCAACTTCCGTCACCTACAATGGCATCACCTACCCGGGAACGACCAATGACCCGCGTGGTATCGGGATCAACCCCCTGGTTCAACAGATATGGAATAAGTATGAACCGCAGTCAAATAGTTCTTCTTGCACTCAGAGCCTGTGCGATCACCCCGCCATCGGAGCCAACTCGAACATTCAGGGATTCTCGGCCAACCTTGCCCAGCCAACGACGAGCAGGTTCGCAGTGGGGCGCGTGGATCACGATTTTTCGTCCAAATGGCACTTCAATTCCAGCTACCGGTGGTTTCGGCTCAAGTCGGCTGCCGACGCTCAGGTTGATATTGGCGGCTTCTTTTCCGGCGACACCCTAGGTACTCCGGCCGCTCAGTCCAGTCTTCCGCAGCAAGCATATTTGTGGACAGCCGGGCTCACCACAAACATCGGTTCCAACCTTACCAACGATTTCCATTACAGCTTTCTGCGTAACTACTGGCAGTGGAACCGAACCGGAGATATCCCGCAGACGTCCACGCTCGGGGGAGCCCTCGAGATCTTTAGCGGCCAGTCGGCCGGACAGACTCAGGACCTGGGACCATACAACGTGAACACGCAGCAAACCCGCAACCGTTTCTGGGATGGACATGATCAGATGTTTCGCGACGATATCTCCATATTGAAAGGCAACCACCTATTCACCTTTGGAAGCGCCTACGAACACAATTGGGACTACCATCAACGCACCGACAACGGAGGAGGCATAAACAACCAGGTAGTCTATGAGCTTGGCAACGGAACGAGCGGATCGGGACTGGCGGCGGACATCCCACTGTGCTCGCAAACCGGCGTTACCATTAGTAATTGCAGTTCGCTCACCGCGGCGGCACTGGGCATCACTTCAATCTCGCAGGTCGCCTATACCCGATCCGGTCCGACTCTGACCTTGAATCCTCTCGGCTCCCCCGCTTTCGACAAGAGCACGATCCCTTTCTACAACGTCTACTTCACAGACACCTGGCACATGAAGCCGACGTTCACCCTGACTTACGGATTAGGTTGGACGCTGGAGATGCCGCCGGTGGAACTGGCCGGCAAGCAAGTGGAATTGGTGGACTCAGCAGATCAGCCAATTTCTGGTGCAGCCTACCTGAAGGCTCGCGAGCGCGAGGCGCTGCTGGGACAAAACTACAATCCCGAAATTGGTTTTGCTCTGGTAGGCAATACCGGCAATGGACTGAAATATCCCTACAACCCGTTCTATGGTGAATTCAGCCCACGTATCGCCGCCGCCTGGAATCCGCGCTTCGACAAGAATTCCTTTGCCGGCAAAGTCTTTGGCCACGAAGATACCGTCGTCCGCGCCGGTTATGGCCGAATTTTCGGCCGCCTGAATGGTGTGGATTTAGTGCTGGTGCCGTTGCTGGGACCGGGCCTCCTCCAGCCTGTTCAGTGCCGCACCGGCCTCATGGACGGTACCTGCGGCGCCACAGGAGCCAATACGGCGGCCAATGCCTTCCGTATCGGGGTGGATGGGCTAACCGCTCCACTCCAGCAGGCATCGGCGACGTTGCCCCAACCGTACTTTCCCGGAGTCAACGGTATTTCATCGGCGACCGCTTCGGTTTTGGATCCAAATTTCCGGCCCAACCAGGTGGATTCGTTCAACCTTACGATTCAGCGTCAGCTGTCCCGGAAAGTCATATTGGAGCTTGGCTACATTGGACGCCGGATCACCAACGAGTATCAGCCCATCAACCTTAACGCCGTGCCTTACATGATGACGCAGGGCGGCCAGAGGTTCGATAAAGCCTATGCCAATGTGGTACTGCAATACTGCGGAGGCATCGCAGGGCTGGCCGGCGGGAATTGCAATAAGAATGCAGCCGCAGTCACCCCGCAGCCGTTCTTCGAGTCCGCGCTGAAGCCGAGTTACTGCGCCGGAGCTACAAGCTGCACCGCCGCCGTTGTTGCGAATGAAGGTGGAAATTTGGCTACGGCACAAGTCTGGTCGATGTGGAGCGATTTGGACGGTGGCGTCTCTCCTAATTGCACTACGGGCACACCATGCGCCGGCCAGGGTTTCAACTTCGGGACAACCATGATGAACAACGCCAACCCGGCCATAGGAGCTACCTCGCCCCAGATGACGTCGGGGCCTGCCGTGAATGGCAGTTACGGCTACGGAAACTACAATGGCGGGTTCGTTTCACTCAAGATGGCTGACTGGAGAGGACTGACGATGCA
>Ga0207108_1099_pt1 | contig 16049 bp, 14 predicted proteins | sample Alteio_BWMinHeat_76_FD_153562 | JGI IMG/M metagenome (GOLD analysis project Ga0207108, IMG submission 153562) | Enriched cells from forest soil in Barre Woods Harvard Forest LTER site, Petersham, Massachusetts, United States -... | ecosystem: Environmental > Terrestrial > Soil > Temperate forest >...
CGCTTTATAAGATCGGCCATTGCGGAAACATCCCGGTCAAGACCGACACCATAAGGCATCAGCGGACGCAGCAGGGTGATACCACACGCACGTTCCCGGCTTATTCGCAGCACTTCATTTTCGGCAAGTTTCGTCTCTTTTACCAATTCCGCTTCGTAAGCATTCCTTATATTCGCCGCATCGGCAACCTGGCTCGTACTTAAAGCGATGACGCGCTTTAGTCCGCCATCGTAAAGCTGCGGCAACAACCGGGGCAACAAAGGCAATTCCGTGGTGGAAATAAATATATCGGCTTTGAGATTCACGAAACTCTCAATATCGGGCGCATTAGTTAAATCATACTGCTTCCATTCCAGATTGGGATGGGCAAACGCGACGGCTTCGCCATTGAAGACCGCGATAACCCGCGCACCTCTCGCAAGCGCCTTACCGACCACACACAGGCCGATTTGCGAAGTGGCACCGGTTACCAAGAAGGTCTTGCCGGAAAAATCACTCGCCTGCCCGCTGAAGCGCGCAAGATCATAAAGCAATGCCAGTCTGGCAATTTCATACCTGGCGATAAGCGGCGATAAAAACAGGCGATCGATTTTTCCTATCCCTATCTTCACCCATAACCGCAAATGTATTCCATACTCCATGAGCTGCAGGATCTGCTTTGAGTGCCGCACGGAAAAATGCTTCCGCAAATATCTTACAAACCCTCTGGCCTTGTGCCTCTCGATAAAAGAACTGGTGACCTCGCTCGTACTACGGAAATGAATCACCTTTACGCTTGGAATGCAGATGACTTTGCCGCCTGCCTGATGCACCCGGTAACAGAAATCCATATCCTCCATATGCAGGAAATACCCTTCGTCGAACCCGCCCAGACGCTGGTAAAACGAACGGGCAAGCAGCATGAAAGCCCCGGAGATAGCAGGAACTTCATGGGTGCTGTCCGGCATGGGGAAATGGTTGAAATTCAAATTCTCGGATTTTTTGAGAAAACGATTCAGACCGAAACTTTCCGCAACCGCATTGAGCGGCGTAAGCAGAGCCCGCCTGCCGCCGCGCTGCTCGCTGCCGTCGGGATTGACAAGATAACATCCGGCCAGGGTATTTTCAGGAAACCGGGCGATTTCAGCAAGCAAAGCGGCAACCCCGCCTTCGGGCAATATGCTGTCCGGGTTAAGCAACAAAACATAATCCCCGGTGGCCTTGTTCACGCCCAGGTTATTACCCTTGCCGAAACCCACATTGCCGTGACCGGAAAGCAATATGATACGCGGCTCACCCGCCGCCATTTTCTCAAGACGCTGCTCATCCGCCGCTATATTGCCGTTATTGACAATAATCACTTCCCCGCACTCCGCCTGCTGCAACGCGGAAGCAATGGTGAGCCACAATGTCGAGCCGGTGTGGTAACTGACGATGATTACGCTTACTTTTGATATCATAATTCCAGTGAATAATTTTATTTAATAATTACTTGGAATGTAGATTTTATGTGGTAAATATCAACCGATAATTTAGGATACGGTGCAGGCGGCTATGATCCTCGGCCATAGCAGGGCGATCATCAGCAAGTGCTGATGATCGGGGAGCTGTGGAACCTATTGAAAGGCTACGCAAACCTTCAGCCGAAGCTTGTTTTATACGTCTGCGCCTCCCCGATCGATAGTCGAGGAGTGTAGAGCGTCGGCTACACAAACCGGCTGATACCACGAGGTTTTTGACAGCCCCTGCAAATGCCCGTAGACATGTGCGGGAGTGAGACTAAGTAGCTCCACGACATAGGTTAAGGAAAAAGTAAAAGGGTAGAGTGACATGGCTGTGCAACATCATATTAAAACATGCGTTAATCCCTTATGGACTGAAACAGCCGCCATCCTGCGACACGACCGCGAACTATTTAATCCATGACCCAGGATCAACACATTGCGTCCGATCCGGAAATTTCCGTATGGGTGTCGGCAAGCGCCGGGACCGGCAAGACCAAGGTCCTGACCGACCGGGTTCTGCGCCTGCTGCTTGCCGGATCCAGGCCGTCTAAAATCCTCTGCATCACCTATACCAAGGCTGCCGCGGCGGAGATGGAGCACCGGATTGAAGCCCAACTTGGCAACTGGGCGATAGCGCCTGACATGGAGTTACAGAAAACCCTCACGGATTTAACCGGAAAAACTCCCGATATGCGAACAGTCAAACGGGCGCGGCAATTATTCGCACTGGTACTGGATGCACCGGAGCGTATCCGTATCCAGACCATCCACGGATTCTGCCAGTCGGTGCTGAAACGCTTTCCGCTTGAGGCAGGCGTCCCTCCCCACTTCACCCTGATTGAGGGGCATACGTCGGCTGAATTGCTGGATGAAGCCCGCAGGCGGCTGTTCGGTGAACCGGACGGCGGCGATTGCGCCACAGCCATAGAAGCCATCGCCACCCGGGTCGGCGAAAAAACATTCGATAACCTTATTGTAAACATCATTGATGATAGAAGCAGGTTTACTCCCTGGTTTGAACAGGAATCAGGGATGATCAAACTACGAAACAGGTTGTATGAGAAATCCGGCTTTTCCGCAAACGATACGGAAGAAACGCTATTTGACAAACACTTCCACTACTCCGACGAGGAATTGCACACCCTCAAAGCCGCATGCGCCGCACTTGCACAGGGAGAAGGCGAATCCGACAAAAGGACATGTAATGCCCTGCAATTCTGGCTTAGTGGCCCATCGGCAGAAAAGTCAGCATCCTATTCCCATGCCTACCTCACCGGCAAGCACGAACCGCGTAAAACGCTCTGTACCAAAGCAACTGAAAAAAGCCTGCCCCTGCTGAAAGACATACTGCTTGCCGAACAGCAGCGGGTTTTTGCTTTTATTACGGATCTGAAATCTTTCCATGTGATAAAGGCCACGAATTACCTCATCATACTGGCGTACGCTCTCCTTGGCATTTACCAGCGCCTGAAGGATTCGCACGGTTACCTCGATTATGACGATATCATCCAGCGCACGGCAAGCCTGCTTCACCAGAAGAACGCGGCGGCCTGGGTGCTCTACAAACTGGACGGCGGCATCGATCACCTGCTGGTGGACGAAGCGCAGGACACCAGCCCTGAGCAATGGCGGCTGGTGGATGCGCTCACCACTGAATTTTTCTCCGGAATCGGCGCACAGAATGCCAAACGTACATTATTTGTAGTAGGCGACGGCAAACAATCCATATTCAGCTTCCAGGGCGCGGAACCCGCGGCGTTTGACATCATGCAGAACCGCCTGCGAAAACGCATAACCGGATCCGGCATGGAATTCCGCAATATCCAGCTCGCCCTTTCCTTCCGTTCCACCGAAGCCGTATTGCAGGCGGTCGACGATGTTTTTTCATCGGATCCGGCGCGTGACGGGTTGGTTTTTTCAGAGAACTATATCAACCATCAGGCACATCGCAAAGGCATGGCAGGCCGGGTCGAAGTCTGGCCGCTGGTGGAAATTGCCGAACTGGAAGTCCTGTCTTCATGGCACGTGACCGACACGCAACTCGCCGCCACCCGGCCGGAAACTCTCTTAGCGGGTAATATCGCCCAGGAGATTAAAGAATGGCTGGATAAGAAACGAAAAATAGCATCAGAGGATCGCCCCGTCCAGCCCGGCGATATCATGATCCTGGTACAAAGACGCGGCAGGTTCGCCTCCGCCATGCTGCGCGCGCTTAAAAAGGGAAATATAGCGGTTGCCGGAGCCGACAGACTGATTCTGACCGAGCATATCGCGATCGCCGATTGTATCGCCCTTGCGGAATTCCTGCTGCTGCCGCAGGACGATCTGATACTCGCTACCGTACTCAAATCCCCTTTTATCGGCCTTTCCGAGGAAGCGCTTTTCGAGCTTGCGTATGATAGGAAAAATCTATCGCTCTGGCAAAGGCTCAAAGCAAATACTAAATTTTTATCCCCCTGCGAATTTCTTTCCGGACTGCTTGCCAAAGCCGATTACCTGCCACCTTATGAACTTTTCGCCTATATACTGGAAACACTGGGGGGACGTAGAAAACTGGTGCAACGCTTAGGGATGGAAATCGAGGATCCGCTCAATGAATTCCTTGGGCTTGCCCTGCAGTATGGCGACGTGCATACGCCCTCGTTACAGGGTTTCCTGCACTGGCTGCAATCCGGCGTGGCGATAGTAAAACGCGATATGGAAAAAACCCGCGATGAGGTACGGATAATGACCGTACACGGCGCGAAAGGCTTGCAGGCACCGATTGTATTCCTGCCCGATACCACCCGCCTGCCTCGCCATGACGGCGGCATATTATGGACGAAAGAGCCGGAAAGCATTCCTCTCTGGCCGCCTTCTGCGGAGGATGAGGATAAGCATTGCCGTACCTTAAAGGAAGTTCTCAGGCTTGATAGCGAGCGAGAATACCGCCGCCTGCTGTATGTGGCAATGACGCGTGCGGAAGACGAACTCTATGTCTGCGGCTGGAAAGGCGGAGCTCCGGTTTCCGACAAATCCTGGTATGCATTGATACGCCAGGCGGCAAAGGATAAATGGCGAATGGAAAACGATAAGCTTATCCTGCTTTCCGAGCAAACTACCCTCCCCCGAATTAAACCCGCGCACATCAGGCAAACTGCCCATACGCAATTGCCATACTGGGTAGATACCTCCCCTGTAAAGGAACCGAGTCCTTCCAGGCCGCTTTCGCCATCCCATATGGAGCCTGTGACAGCAGCAGGTTCGCCGTTGCAGGATCAGACTGCCCGCCTGCGCGGCCTGTTAATCCATCGTCTGCTGCAATACCTGCCCGATGTTAACGCAGATGAACGTGAAACGGTGATAGAACGTTTTATCAGCCGTCATGGAAACGATTTCAGCCAAAGTATAAAAGATTCCATAAAACAGGATGTAAGAGCGATTTTTCAACATCCTGACTTCGCTCATCTGTTTTCCGGCGATTCCATAGCCGAAGCCCCGGTTTCCGGCATGGTTTACGGGGATGACGGCATTCCTGTCATCCTATCAGGTCAGATCGACCGCCTTATTGTGCTGGAAGATGCGGTGTATATTATCGACTACAAAACCAATACGCACGTGCCGGAAACCGAAGCGGAAGTGCCGGAATCCTACATAAAACAGATGGCGGCTTACCGCAGGCTCATCGCCCGGATCTACCCGGATAAGACCATACGCTGCGCTTTATTATGGACATCCGCGCCGAAGCTGATGCTGCTTACTTCCTGACTAACGGATGGTGCTCCCTCACCAGCCGGGTGAGTTTATCCTGCTCGACATGCGTATAAATCTGGGTGGTTGAGATATCGGCATGCCCGAGTAATTCCTGAATGACGCGTAAATCCGCACCGCCGGCAAGCAAGTGGCTGGCAAAAGAATGACGCAACGTATGCGGCGAGATTCTTTCCGGATCCAGCCCGGCTTCAAGCGCAATTTGCTTAAGCATCTGCCCGAAACGCTGACGGGTAACATGCCCATCCTTGCCGTGCGAAGGAAACAACCAGACAGAGCTGCTTTTTCTGATTTCAAGGTATGTGTTGAGTACCCCCAGCGCACAATCGTGTAATGGCACAATCCGCTCTTTGTTGCCTTTGCCGCGCACTATCAGGAAATGATGGTCATGCGCCTTAATTTTCTGTAAAGCGGAAAGTGGCAGGCTCACCAGTTCCGAAACCCTCAAGCCGGACGCATAAAGTAGCTCAAGCATGGCGACCAGCCTTATATCACCGGCTTTTTGCGCGGCAGCGATCATGGCTTCAATATCCTTATTGCTGAGGCTCTTTGGCAGGCTGCGCGGCTGTTTTGGCGTATCGAGCCCCGCCCCCGGATCGTCTTTCCTGACCTCATCGCTGTAAAGAAAATGGAAAAACTGCTTAAGGCTTGAAATGCGCCTGGCGACCGTACGCGGCGATAAACCGCTTTTACTAAGCGAAGCGATATAATTCTCAAGTAACGGTTTTTCCGCAATCGTAAAATCCGACTTGCGCCGGGTGAGAAACGCCGCCGCATCCCGCAAGTCACGCCCGTAAGATTCTATGGTATTATGCGCCGCGCCGCGTTCCGCCGCCATCATCTCCAGGAACGATTCGATAAGCCTCAGGGATGCATTATTGCTGCCTGGCATACAACCGCAACTCCTCATCTTTTGCATCCAGAACGCGCGAACCTTTCCAGACCAATGTCCAGCCCATTCTGGAATCCTCCGCTTCCGCTTTGCCGGTAACCGTCAATATAAGCGGGCAATGTGCATCAGAGAAACTTTGCACCGTATTAAGCGCATGGCCGTCAGAGAAATATTCAAGCATCGGGGCAATGCTTTCACCGAGATTACAGGTATTCATACAATCATTGCTATAAGATGAATGTTTTATATAGCTGTTCATCTGTGCCAATACCGGGCGGTAACTTTTGGTTTCATTTATCCACGGCAGCAATAAAGTGCTGGTGGTAATCCATACGGTTGCAATTCCGGAAAACCAGATACCGGCAGTGCCCGCTTTTGTTCCCCCGTCAAGGCGAAGAGAGGCAAGGAAGAACAGGGTTGCGGCGATAGAAACGGCTACTGCCCCCCACTGTGTATAAGACGGCACAAAATCGACCGGCAGAACCGAGGCGATGCTCGGCAGGAGCCGCGGCAAAGGATGAGCCTTCTGTAAAGCCAGCCAGATGACCCAAATTGCCACGATTGCTATCAGATAGCAAAAACGCGCTGCCATATTCCAGAAGACAAGAAATTTACCGGGAATATCGGCTGCTCCCCGCGTTGCAAGCAAAGTAAACATCGGAATCAGCGGCAGCAGATACAATGCCCGCGCCGAAGCCGATATTAAAAGAAACGCAAGCCCTGTCCCCACCATAGCGACAGGCAGTGCATACTCAGGCTCCTGCCATTGTGATTTCTGCCGTATTGCAGAAAAGAGTGCCAAGGGGAAAACCGGAAAAGCAAACCAGAAAGCGGAATAAGCGATATAACCCGGCTGGTTGCCGGCTCCCAGACGGGCAACCGAAAAGCCCAGGAACCGCCCAACATTATTTTCCCAGAACCATTGCATAAAAAGAGGGTAGGAATAATTATAGAGGCATATCGGCCATATCAGTAGGAAAGGTGCCGCAACAAAAACGGCAACCACTAACGCCCTCATGGTATCACGGGTACGGATTTCTTTAAGAATGATGAGTAAAAAGACGGCGCCAAGACCTAGAATAACAGGTATAAACAATCCCTTGGAAAGAAAAGCGACTCCGATGCCAATCCCGAACCATACTCCCGCCTTCTTCCAGGAGTCATTTACACAGGTAAGTAAAACCATGCCATACAAAGCAATAGTTGAACCGGCGAGCAAGGCCACATCCGTAAACATATCATGGGCATGGCGGACAATACCAAGCGTTCCCAGAAAAAACGCAAGCGCAACCCATTCCATTTTCTCGTCCTGCGGGGAATTCCTGAAAATAATCTTCGCCGCTTTCCACAAAAAAATGGCAGCAACCGCCATATAAAAGAAACTGGCGAGGCGTGCGGAATCATGCAGAGGAAGCAGTCCACCGAAAATTTTACAGAATATTACTGCAGTCCAGTAATAAAGCGGTGGCTTCTCCATAAAGGGAACACCTGCATTTTTCGGCACCAGCCAGCTATGCGCGGTATAAAAATGATAAATAATACCGAAACTATAGGTTTCATCCTGTTTCCATGGGTCATGGCCGATGACTCCCGCTAAAAGAAAAATTCCCGTAAAACCAAGCCACACAAAATGAGATATTTTGATTTTTGTATAAATCGAAAGAATTTTCATAAAATTCGGTTCAGAATTAACCAATAATTAATAAAATTTTATTAGAATGTTAATGGTATACGAAGAGTTGATCCATATTTAACTAAAAAATAGCATGTTGCCAGAGATACTTGACCATTCCTGCACTTGATTATACTGTCGGATCCAGTGTCCAAGTATTTGTAACAATCTTTTTATGTTTGTATTTTATGGAGAAATTCCCGATTACCACCAAAGGCTTTGCCGCTATAGAGATTGAGCTGAAGAATTTAAAAACCGTCGAGCGTTCCGCCGTTATCAAGGCGATAGCGGAAGCACGCGCACACGGAGACTTAAAGGAAAACGCTGAATACCACGCCGCCCGCGAAAGACAAAGTTTTATTGAAGGGCGCATATTGGAACTGGAGGGGAAAATTGCCGGTGCGGAGGTCATAGATGTTGGTAAACTCAGCGGTGATGTCGTTAAATTCGGCGCAACTGTAAAACTGATTGATGAGGACTCAGGTGAGGAAGTGACATACCAGATTGTCGGCGAGTATGAGGCGGATATAAGAAAGGGCATGTTGTCCATAACCGCTCCTATTTCACGCGCGCTTATCGGCAAGAAGAAAGGGGAATCCGTAGAGGTGAAGACGCCAAAAGGCACCAAGAGCTATGAAATTGTCGAGGTGAAGTTTAAATAACAAGAGATATCGCTTATCAATACCGTAAAAATATGATTATAAAGCCTTCCGATGTTCAGAAATTAATCGAGGAGCCATCTGCCGAGGCACGCATCAATATCGCTGAAAAAATCACCGAAGGATTCAACAGCGGCGAGTTCGGGATAAACGAAAAAAGAATCGCGATTGAGATTTTCCGTATTCTTGTAAACGACATTGAAAACAGGGTACGTAAGGTATTAAGCATACAGCTTGCAAAAAGCATGGATGCGCCATACGATATCATACTGAAACTCGCCAACGACATAAAAGATATTGCCCTTCCCGTACTGCAGCATTCCTATGTCCTGACCGAAAGCGACTTGGTGGAAATCACCCAGAAATCGGATGATGTGGACATCATGTCGGCAATCGCGATACGCGAAACAGTTTCGCGGGAGTTATCCGCAGCATTACTGAAAAAATCCAACATTGTTGTCATTGAAACGCTGCTGCGCAATAAAAATGCCAGTATCGAAGAATCGGGACTGCATACCATTTATGATACATGCTCGGATAACAGCTCTATCCTGGAATTGATGGCAAAACGCGGAAGTATTCCGATTACCCTGGCAGAAAAATTATTTGTCGTCGTATCGGATGAGGTAAAGAAAATCCTCACCAAAAAATACAATATTTCCTTTCAGGTTGCGGATGACTCGGCAAAATATGCCCGTGAACTTGCTACGCTCGGTCTTATCGATGAGAGTATGTATGGAATGGAAATAGAAGCGCTTGTCAGCCATCTTCATGAGAATGGCAGGCTTACCTTATCGATTGTGATACGCGCGCTATGTGTCGGGAATATAAGATTCTTCGAATATGCGATAGCAAAACTTGCGGGTGTGCCCCATTCCAACGCACGCATCCTCATACTGGATTTAGGACGGGGATTTGAATCACTCTATGAAAAAACCGCGCTGCCGATGGAAATGTTCGCAGCAGTTCGCTACCTTCTCAGAATAGCCTTGGAAGAGACAGCGCTCGGACGCTATCAGCGCAATGATTTCAGGCATCGTCTTGCTTCCCGCATTTCCCGGGACAATAACGCAAGCAAGATAGAATATATGGATTATATTATTACGATCATACAGAATAATACGGTCGAAAATGGCACTTAGCAATCCCAGCATGAACACATATGACTCCGCTGTACTGAACGAACGGGATATAGAGAGGTTGCTTACCGAGCACACTCCGGACGCACGTATTGACGTGCTTGATAAAATCGCCGGCGCCCATATGGGACGCCAATACAGCCTGTATGATTTTACGATCGCCGAACAGATCATGCGTATCCTGGTGAAAGATACGGAAGTGAGCGTGCGCGAAGCGCTTGCCTTAAGGCTTAAGGATAACCCCTATATCCCAAATGATATCATTGTCGCCCTGGCCAATGACACGGATACGGTTGCCTTACCGGTACTGGAGAAATCGCCGGTATTATCGGACAGCGATTTGATAACCCTTATACAAAGCGGCAGGAATTCCCTGAAACAATCCGCAATCGCAATACGCAAACCCGTTTCAAAGGACGTTTCTATTGCCCTTGTTGCAACGCATAGCGGGGAAGTTGTAACAAAACTGGCAAAAAACCATGACGCCGATATCCCCCCCGAAGCCTACCATGAGATAATCCGCGACCATGGCACCGATCGGACGATTATGCAGGCCGTTTCAGAAAGGCCGAATCTTCCGGCAACGATAGTAGAAAAAGTGATCGCCCTGGTTTCCGATTCGCTGGCAAGCAACTTGCAGATAAAATACGACGTTGCGCCGACCATAGCTTCGGCTGAAACCGAAAAAACCCGTGAAATCGCAACGCTGATGCTGGTGGACGGGGAATCCGACCACCAGAATGTCGACAAGCTGGTGGAACAACTGCATTCCTTCCACAGACTCACTCCTTCCATTATCCTGACATCGCTTTGCCGCGGTAACCTGTATTTCTTCGAAACCAGTCTTGCGCATCTTTCCAATATACCCGTCCGCAACGCCCAGGTGCTTATCCATGATAAAGGCGGCCTTGGATTCAAGGCGCTCTATAGTAAAGCCGCACTGCCGGATAAATTCTTTGCCGCCTGCCGGGAACTTCTCGAAGTAATCGTAGCCCTGCGCCGCAAACACAACTCTCTGACCGGCATCGATTATGCCAATACCGTGATACATAATCTGCTCGCCGCAACCTCCGGCAAAAACATAGAGAATCTCTCTTATATCATAGCCCTTATCAGACAGGCCTCTTAAAAATTGTATCCTTATATTTTCCTGATATATGTATGAACAACAAGCGGGTGTAGTTCAATGGTAGAACGGCAGCTTCCCAAGCTGCATACGAGGGTTCGATTCCCTTCACCCGCTCCAAGAATCCGCCGATTTCCCGTCTCCCGGAGATATACCCGCTGTACCGCGCTGTCCGGGCGGTTCGTTTCGAACTGTAACCGGAGATATGCAAAGAAATGCTAATAAAGTCATATACTGGCATTTTATCTCCATTGGCGATTTTGGCGGTTACAGTTTAGTGGCATCTAAGCAGGTGTTTTTGTTCCAACCATGAGAGTGGTAAGTTGATATGCTTGGCCAATGTTTCAGAAGTAAGTTCGGCAGGCTGATTGCCTTCAATAATGGTATTCACAATATCCGGGGATAAAAATGCCAAGGGCCACAGGTTATTAACATATAATCTACTGACGCTAGAATGTTTGGCAATGGAGGTAACAGATTTCTCCTGCCCGGATAATAACCAACCCCGCTGCAAGCAGACGGGGTATTTAGAAGAGGGCAAGTTGATGGCTTTCATGTAATTTCTGATATTCTTTTCCCTGGTTCTTAACGTATTTCCCTATCATATCCTCATTACCATGTTTCCCGACTGTGCTGGCGAAATACCCATCCGACCAGAATTCTCCACCCCACAAAATCTTCTTCACCTCGGGACAACGCTGAAATATCTCTCTTGCAGTAAGGCTCTTTACCATTTTTACTAATTTTGTGACGCTATAACTCGGAACTGACTGAACAAGAAAATGCACATGATCTCTATCTGTACCTATCTCTAGGAATTTTAGCTCATAACGCTTCTCTATCTCAAGGCATACTTTCTTTAGTACTTCATCTACCGCACCATCAAAAACTGCTCGACGGTACTTGGCAGGAAATACCAGGTGATATATCAATACGCTAACATTATGGCTCTTATGAATATACTCGCTCATAAGAGTAAGTCTCGCAGCAAGCTGCGGGGAATTCAACCCTTAAGAGATTAAGTGATCACCCCATATTCTTGCACGAACAACGGTTCTAAGAAGAATGGCATCTGTTTTGGGAAGAGCGGTATTTCCGACAACGAGCCGCATTTCTACTCCCCGACGCTTTATCTGCATGGGGATATCGCGGATGATAGAAATGGGATTGCTATTGTCATTTTTAGATAAAAGTGATGCCAGAACAAGCCTGACGGTTATACCGTCCTGGCGAAGCTCGATCCGCTCAACCAGTGGAATGAGTGCATTATCATCCTTACATGCATCACTGATAATATGGAGCGCTTCCGGAAGCTGCTGTATCGTGAACCCAGCTGCTACAAGAAGTCTACTGATGTCAGTATGGTCGCTGAGTATGACCGCGACGGATATCGCACGTGAAGTAGAGGCATTACTTGCACGATTCCCTAACGCAGCAGTGAATTCAGATGAACACCGACAGTTGCGGGCCAATATTTATCGCCCCTTGCTGCCATTGCCGAAAGAAGAGCGCAGCCGGATTGTTGATCTCATTATGTCGGCGGTGCTGAGATGAAAAAGCAGCATCCAATAGCTGATCCGGCAACATTATTAAAAAGACGCGTAAGTTCATGGGGAGTCAAATTAAGGATTAATCCTAAAATTATTCGGGTTCAGCATATGACACGCAAGTGGGGTTCCTGTTCGACTCGTGGTATTATTACTCTGGCTGTTGATTTATATGAACAGAACATTCACTTTCAAGATTTTGTAATCGTTCATGAGTTACTGCATCTACGGGTGCCAAATCACGGTCGGCTCTTTAAAACTCTGATGACTATGCATGTGCCAGGATGGAGAGAATTTGATATACGGCAAAGTAATTCATAATTCTAACTCGCCACTTTGACCGTAAGCGATGTCAACTCGGTTATTTTCTGAAACTGAGATAATATTTCCGGATGGTGCTGGGCAAGATAGCGCACAATCTTTGCATTGGCGATCAGGTTAAGTAGGTAGGATTTGGCGATGGTCAGGTTAAGAATATCGGTATAGCATTTAACGGAGAATCAGTCATGAACGATGAGGGCTGTTTCGACAGCCGCAGTGATGTCATGGAAGGTCTGGAGGATTTTTCTTGCGGTATTTTTGATAGGGAACCATTCATGCTCGATGAGATTGTCCTTGGGTGAGTATGGAGGGAGGAACAGGAGCTTGATTCCTGCTCCCCTGACGATTCTCCTGAGCTTTTTGGATTTGTGGAAACGTGCATTGTCGAGAATGACGGTCGCGCCTTCGGGCAATTCGGGCAGCAGGATGGTTTTGAACCATTCATTGAATATGGAACTGCTGCACATGCCGGTAAACCAGAATGGGGCAAGCAGCTTTCCCATCAGGAGCGCGGCGATGATGCTGATGCGGGTGGAGCGGTTGCCCGGACGGGTGGCAAAGCAGCGTTCGCCTTTGGGGCTACGGCCATAGGCATAGGATTCGTTGTCATTGATACCGGTTTCGTCCACCCAGACACGCAGATGCTCCGGTATTTTTACCAGCTTCTTCAGGAATCGCGCGCGTTTCTTCTCGTCGCATTCCTTGTAGCGATAGGTCTTTTTTTTCGGCTCCAACCCAGCTTTTTCACCGCGCGGCACATCGCCATCTGGCTGACATGCTCCTCTGCCATTGCATTCCAGCGATCCGCCATCTGCTGTAATGTCTGATGCGCCGTAGCATGAGCAAATTCCTCAAAGCGCTTGTCGATGGCGATTTTACCTGTACGGCCTGACCGAATCCGGCCAGACGATAATACACCGGTTTCTCTCTCCTGCTTGTCCCAGCGGTAAACGCTGCGATCACATATGCCATAATGTGACGCCGTTTCTGCAGCCGTCTTCCCGCCACGATACATCGCTAATACACGAATCCGTAAATCCTCGCTGATTGCCTTACCCATATACACCTCCTCATTAGCAATACAGGTGTTACGAGATAATACGACTTACTATGCGTTAAGTGCTATATATCAGCACCTTATTGATATTACTGGCTTTGTCAACTACCATCGCCTGAAGGCGAAGGCATGAAGGTACGCTTGTAAAGCAGATGATAGGCCTGAAGGCCTTCTCAGCCTGGGGCAATCGTAAAGTTGTCTTCCTTGTGGTGATGTTCTTGATTCTCTATATACTTCTGTACATCCGCTTCATTGACATTACCCACCGTAACCCCGAAGTATCCCCTCGCCCATAGATGCTGTCCCCAGTAACGCTTCCGCAGATGTTCAAACTCCATCAGCAGCTTCCGTCCCGTCTTGCCTTTTATATAGTGGATGAGTTTGGAGAGCGATATACTCGGCGGAACCGACAGCAACAAATGCACATGGTCAGGACTCATGCTGCCGCTCACTATGTCCACATAATTGCTGCGACACACTTCGCGGATTAACTCCCTTGCCCGGTTCCCTACTTCGCCTGTCAGTATCCGGTAGCGGTATTTCGGACAGAATACCACGTGATACTTCAAATCATAAGTGCTGTGAGAACCGTGCTTGTAATCCATCCTTCCTTTATACTAAACTGTTCGCCTAAAGGCCAGGGGGGTATTCCCATCCCACATAGCTACCTAAATATTACAGTATGTAATTCGTAAAATGCTGCCGGATGTTCTTATCCAGTTCCGTTTCCAGCAACTTGATTAACTCAACGCTGATATCATGATACGTATTGCTGCGATCGACCAGGGTTGCGTTTTCACCGATGGTTCTTGAACTTCCGGAGGTCACATGAATGCTGGCGACCGGGAGAGTATGACGCTCATCGTATATTTTTATCTCCACTTCCAGCGCGCCGTCATATTCTTCCGTCTGCTCGCTGGTGAAATAGCCTTCAATTCCCGTTTTCTGCTTTGGAAGTTCCTTTCTGATAATATGGGCATCATCAATCACCACTTCCGCATAGCCGGTCTTGCCCCCGGCGACCAGACGGGCCGCAGCCCATTGCCTGACCGCTTCAGCCGGAGTTATATCGGCAAGCTTCTCGACGTTGGGCAATTCCTTCGACGACCGGTAATCCTCCACTATGTTAATCGTGGCGACATTCAGCACATAAGGAGTGCCTCCAAAATTAATCTGCGGTTTCTGAGGTACGTAAGTCTGCTCGCAGGCACTTACCAATCCCATGCACAGCACCATAACCGTAAATATTGTCTTACGCATAAAATCTCCGCTTGTATGTGATGAAAGCGAAGGCTAGCACACAAGTTCATTATTATCAATTTTAACCTTGGCAATTTAGTCGTTGCTTACGGCAGGGGCATTTTATGTAACAAAAACTTCATATTTGTTTTGAACAAATCTATGCTAAAATAGAAACAAATCAAAAAACGATCCTAAAATAGTATGACCGACACGGATATTCCTGATATATATAACGGCAAGCCGACAAAATACCATCTTTTTGATGGATTTGTCCAAAGCGGCACGGGTACGAAGGTTTTATATATCGCCGGAATTTTTTTTAGTTTCTTTACAATCCCCATCGCCATTGAGCTTATCCAGGCTGCGCATGCAAAAAAGAATGCTGATCTCGCGAGGGTCGCCGTAGAAAACGAACGGCAGTTTCAACAGCCGCCTAGCCCGAACAGGGGTGAGCTGTATGAGGATAATACGCCAGAAAGTAACATGTTCAGGGAGCGTGCAAGCCAACAGCCAACCACCCGGCATCGTTAATAAGTTCTATTTATCCCCCCATCACGGCCACCTCTGCCAACTACTTTCGGATATTTATCTTCCATGAGCATCCAGGACCGTGGGAGGTTAGACAGGAAACCTAATCGATAAATTATTTAACATGAGACTGCCCCGTTTGGGCGACAGGGGAGCTGTGGGAACTACATTACAATTCTGCTGCGATCTTCAAATATACATCGCCGCCTCCCCTGCCATGACACCGGCGCAGACGCCGGTGAGCGGGAGAGTTCAAAGCAACCTGTCACTAGATAAGGTTGGAATCAGCCTTCGACTTACGCCTGTTTTATAACTGACCCCTCCCCGCCCCAATACGGACAGGGAGTGATGATAACGGTACACTAACCGCTAGCGACTGAAAAAGGGTGCTTTGAACTTCCCGCAAACACTCTCGCATCTGCAAAACCGAGTATATACAAAGCCGTTTGATTGTAAATATAAAAACTGGCGTCACGCACAAATCATGATTTACTAAGCCAGTATTTATCATTAGTTTATTTCCCATGAACGCACATGAAACCATTCTATCCACTTTCGGCACCAGATACCGTGAAGTCGCCGTCGGAAGAATTGCAACGCTTGGCATAGATAACCCGCTCAGGCTCGAGTGC